>JGI24695J34938_10003686_pt1 | contig 10479 bp, 9 predicted proteins | sample TergutCo191P3_FD_34938 | JGI IMG/M metagenome (IMG submission 34938) | reverse complement strand
ATAAACTCCGCTATATCATCCATTACTTTAGTTTCAACTTTTTGCGGTATCTTATATTCTTTTCGCACATCCTTGATTGTTCCGTAGGCTGATTTCATGAATAAATGATTTAACCCTGGGTATAATTTAAATTCGATATTCTGTTTACCTGCGCAGATTTCTTTATAACTTGCAAAATCTTTTTCGGCTGTGACCTGTACGTCCTTTTCCCCCTGCAAAATCAAAACAGGTTTTTCAAGCGGTTTTAAATAATCCCCGACAGGATTTTCTACAATTTCTTTTAGATACCACATGCGGTTAGGACCGGCAAATTTTGTGTTTTTCGCTTCTTCCTCTGTCATATCTGCCATTGCGTCAAACTTTTTTCTGAAAGGCGCGAATTGCTTATTGATAATAAATTGAAGAAACTTTCCTGATTGTTTTAACATTTCATTCTGCTGGTCTATAATAATATCCACTAATGAACGCGGAGAGCTTCCCATTAAAATAAGCCCCGCGAAATTACCGCCTGCCTTATCAATACGCGGAGCAAGCATGCCTCCAAGACTGTGACCCAGAATAAATATTTTTTCCCTGTTAATTCTTGAGTCATTCCTTAAAAGATCCGCGGCAAGGACAGCGTCCTCTATTGTTTCTTCTTTTACGGTAAAACCCGGAAAGTCCTTTTCTTGAACCATTTGCCTGCCGTATTTAAACGTGCGTTTATCATAACGAAGGACTGCGATTCCTTTAGCGGGCAGATACTCACCGATATCGCGGAATGGTTTATTTACCTTTAGGAGCGTTTCATCCATATCGTGGGAACCTGAACCGTGCACCAAAACAACGGCGGGTAATGCGGATGTTATATTTTCAGGAAGCGATAAAATTCCATTTAACGGATATTTTCCGTCTTTACCGATAATAATTTTTTCTTCTTTCATTTTAAACCTCTTAAGTCATTATAGATTAATTTTTATAAATTGATATAATTGAACTTTTTAATATTTGTAGTTTTTATAGATACCTAAAAATTCCATTCTTCAGTTAATAATACCTTCCTGCCATTAGTGATCCTTTTATCTTAAATTAGTTTTTCTTTTATATGAATATTTTATAAATATTTATATTGTACAAATTTGTAAAAAAGCGTTATAATCTACTCAGGGAGATTGTCTTGCTGATTAAAGAAGCCGAAATTATACAGGCAATGGAGAAGATTGTTTATCATTATCATTTAAATATCTGCAATCGCGTTTCGCGCACTGCTATTTTGCAGCTTTATCTTGATGACAGAACATGGCGTAATTTAGAAAATTTTACCGAGAAACTTGACGCGAACCGTTTTAACGGCTTTCCTCTTGATGAACTGTACAAACAGGTCGCAGCGTGCGCGCGTTTCGCTGAAACAGCCCGCAACAGCATTGAGACAATTAAAACTAAAATTAAATCCGGCGCGAATTCTCAGGATAAAATTTACCGCGATATATCCGCGAATAATCTTCCCATTAATTTAAATATTTTCGCCGACATGGTAAAAGAATTATTCTCGATGTTAGTTGAAACTGATAAAAAAAAATCCGGCTCAGACCATCCTATGTATACAAAAATCAGGGAACTGGACCATGTAAAAGGTTTTCTTACCGGGAATTATTCTTAAGCTGTTATATTTCTGCAAAATATTTTTTATATTACAAAGAATTCATCTGCATTTATAAAAATCAATATACGGTTCTGTCTCGACAGTTTCACCGCATGAAGGTACCGCTGCTTTGTACCATATACGCTCTTAAGGTATAAAATCATCCGGCACTGTCCAGCCAATTTAATAATTATTCCGCGTCCTGCGGGAAAATTAATTTAAAAAACGCCGCTTCGAATCGTATATACAATTTAAGTTTTTTGATATAATTATAATTTGCCTGAAACGCGGGCAAATTATGGAAAGGCCGCGATAAAATCAGGTTATATACGGAGGGTTTAATGAATCTTGATCTTTTAATCAATATAATTATTCTAAGTATAATAATTGTTCAGTTTATTTTTATTATAATTCTTTTAATAAAAAGCAGGCAGGGAGCGCAGCAGACTCAGGCCGAAGAGCAGGTTTTGCAAAAATTAATTGAATACGAAAACCGGCTTGATAAAAGCGATTCCGGTATCCGCAATGAACTTGAGGTGAAATTCGGGCAGAACCGCAACAGCTTGACATTATCGCTTCAGTCTGTTTCCGAGCAATTGTTAAATACAATTTCTAATTTTACGCGCATAATAGATGAAAGGTTTAAATCAATTCTGGATTCAACTTCGGCATCGTCAAAAACAAACAGAGATGAACTAACAAATTCTCTTAAAATGTTCAAGGAAGAATTTTCTGTAAAGATTGAGGCTCTTACAAAAGATACAAAAGAAAGGCTCGAAAAAAGCAGGCTGACAATCGAAAAGAAATTATCAGATATTCAAACCGGAAACGAGGCGAAACTCGATAAAATGCGCGAAACAGTCGATGAAAAACTGCAAAAAACCCTGGAAGCGAGGCTAAGCGCGTCGTTTAAGCTTGTAAGCGATAACCTTGAAAAAGTTCAAAAAGACCTCGGTGAAATGCAGAAACTAGCCTCCGATGTCGGCGATTTAAAAAAAGTTATGTCCAATGTAAAGGCAAAAGGCGTGTTAGGTGAATATCAGCTTGAAGCGATACTCGAAGAAATTCTTATTCAGAATCAGTATGAAAAGAACGTTAAGACAAAGGCCGGAAGCGACGACAGGGTAGAATTCGCAGTAAAAATCCCAAGCAAGGAAGATTCAAAAAGACCTGTATACCTTCCGATTGATTCAAAATTACCGACAGCCTCCTACGAAGCGTTAATTGACGCTTATGACAACGGCGATAAAAAAGCGATAGATGACGCCCGCAAGGTTTTTTTCAGAATTGTTAAAAGTTTTGCAAAGGATATAAACAGTAAATATATAGATCCTCCCAATACAACTGATTTTGCGATTATGTTTATGCCGTTTGAAAGCGGATATGCGGAAATTGTAAGAGATCCGGAAATTTTTGAAAGCATACGAAGGGAATTTAAAATTATTGTAACAGGCCCGTCAACTGTCGCGGCTTTATTAAACGCGCTTCGCGTCGGCTTTAACAGCATCGCGGTTGACAAAAACACAAGCAAGATTCAGGAACTTTTGACAATTGTTAAAAAAGAGTTCGGAAATTTTGAAACGACCCTTGTTAAAGTGAAAGATAAGATTGACGACGCCGGAAAGCTTCTTGATAAAGACGTTGGAATCAGAACAAGGGCGATCAATAAAGCGCTTAATAAAGTCGGCACGATTTCCGATGAGACAGACGGGCAAAGGCTTTTAATCGAAGCCGCTTTGGATTTAGATGAGGAAGTAAATTGATTGTAGTTAATTACGGAAAAGACTGGAAGAAGATAACGTCGGACGCTCTCGCGGCTTCGGATATAAATTCATATTTGAAGAAGGAATTTTCCGTATCATTAAAACCAAACCTTGTGTCCGCGAAAACTTCAGATAACGGCTCTACAACTCATAAGGAAGTACTTGAAGGAATCATTGTTTTTTTAAAAGATTACGGAATACAGAAGATTAATATTATCGAAAATTCCGCGATGGGGCACAGCGCAAAAAAAGCTTTTAAAGTATGCGGATACGAGGAACTCAAAAACAAATACGGCGTTCCGCTTGTTGACCTCTGCGATGATAAATTTACCGCTTTGAAACATTCAGGTTATGAAATACAGATAAGCAAGACAGCGCTTGACGCGGATTTTTTAATCAATGTCCCTGTTTTAAAAGCCCACAGTCAGACGCGCTTAACGTGCTGCATGAAAAATTTAAAAGGCTGCATGCCGCAAAGCGAGATGAGGCGTTTCCATACTCTTGGGCTGGATAAACCAATCACGGTTTTAAACGCTTTATTAAAAACCGGCTATTGCGTTGTTGACGGAATCTGCGGCGATTTAAGTTTTGAAGAAGGCGGCACTCCTGTCGAAGCGAACCGCGTTATTGCAGGGCGCAATCCTGTGCTTGTTGATTCCTTCTGCGCTCAGCTAATCGGTTACAATCCTGATGATATTAAATATCTTTCTCTTGGGAAGGAAATGCTGTTAGGTGAATATTTTTCGGATAAAACAGAAGTTATTGAATTGAATAAAGATGAAAAACCGCTTGTTAACGCAAAAAGTTCAAGAATCGCAGATAAATACCAAAGTCTTATTAGTGACGATCAGGCTTGTTCTGTTTGTTACGCCGCTCTTATATTCGCTCTGCACAGAAACGGCGGAATGAAACCGGGTAGTAATAAAATAAGCATAGGGCAGGGTTTTAAAGAAAAGAAAAGCGATGGTTTTGGAATCGGCAATTGCACTAAAGGTTTTAAGACTTATGTAAAAGGCTGTCCTCCGAAAGCTGTTGATATTTTATCCTTGTTAAAATGAAATAAAATTGAAAAACAGTCGAAAATAAAACGAAAGTCTGCAGTTGCCGGACAAGTTCATTATAGAGTTATTTTCATTTTCGTGATAAAATAAAAAAAATATTTTTAGGAGAGTTATATGAGCGCATTGTTAAAAACAAACACGATCATTCAGGTTGGCATAATTGTCAAGGACATTGAAAAAACAAAAAAGAAATGGGCGGAATTTTTCGGTGTAGCGGCTCCTGATACAGTCGAAGCCGGCGAATATGAAACTACGCAGACAAAGTATAAGGGAAAATCCGCGCCAAAGGCAAAATGCAAGATGGCGTTTTTTGACGCAGGGCCGGGGATGCAGCTTGAATTAATCCAGCCAAACGGCGAAAAAAGCACATGGCAGGATTTCCTTGATAAAAGCGGCGAAGGAATTCATCATATTGCCTTTAAAGTAAATAATACTAAAAAAATTCTTGAAACCTGCGGTGAAAAAGGAATAAAATGCGTTCAGCAGGGCAAGTACAGTGACGCAAGCGGCGAGTACGCGTATCTTGACACTTTAAAAGATTTAAAATGTATCGTAGAAACTCTGGAAAGCTATCCTAAATAATTTCTTTAATACAGCCTTTTTCCATTACCGCGATTTTATCGCAAAGATACTCAGCCGCGTCTTTGTTATGCGAAATAAAAAGTATGCTCAGCTTTAAATCCCTGTGCAGTTCCGTAAACAGGTTGAGTATCTGCGCGCCCTGAGAAACATCAAGAGAACTTACTGCTTCGTCGGCGATTAAAAGACGCGGCTTTAAAATTAAAGCCCGGCCTATGCATATTCGCTGTTTCTGTCCGCCTGAAAGCTCATGCGCTCTTCTTGTGCCGTATGAAGGATCAAGTCCGACACGAAGGAGCATCTCTTGCGCTTTTTGCTTTCTTTCATTAACGTTTCCGATTTTATGAATATGAAGCGGCTCTTCCATCAAATAACCAATGTTTTTTAGAGGGTTCAATGACGCGCCGGGATCCTGAAAAATAATCTGTAAATCCGCGCGCTGTTTCCGCTTTTCATGCCATTTTAGTTTTATTTCATCAATTTTTTTGTCTTCGATCAATATTTCGCCTTCATAATTTATCAGGCCTAAAATACACCGCGTTAGAGTGGTTTTTCCGCATCCGGATTTTCCCGTCAGGCCGAAAATCTCACCATGGCGTATTTCCATGTTTACATTATTTAAAACGCGTTTTTCTTCGATCCTTCCAAAAAAACCGGTGCGGCGATCAGTATAAACATTCGATACATTATGAACGGAAAGGAGCGGTGTTTCTGTCATTATTTTATTTTATTAGTTTATATTATTTAAATCTACCTGCGGTCCTGCAACTTGAACTATTAAAATGTGTCTTAAAATACATGAGCGTTAAAAACGGATATACTAAAGCGGCAGCTCTTCCTTTATACAGCATCGGCGAGGAAATTGCGAATTCCGCTTTGCACGGCATAGGGGTGTTAGGTGCAACAGCGAGCATGGTTTTATTGTCGCTTAAAACCGCGGGTTTCTTAAGCGGGCGGGGCGGCGATGCCGTTGATATTATCGCGGTAATAATTTATTCAACCGCTATGATTGGAATGTATTTAATATCGACATTATATCATTCAATTCAGCATCAGGGCGCGAAAACTTTTCTGAGGCGTCTGGATCATTCTATTATTTATATTTTTATCGCAGGCACTTATACGCCTTTTTGTTTAATCGCCCTGCGCGGAGCATGGGGCTGGAGTATCTTTGGCGTAGAATGGTTTCTTGCGGTACTCGGCATAACATTAAATTTTTTAAATGTAAAGTTCATAAAGAAAATAGAAATCGCTTTTTATATTATTATGGGCTGGCTGATTGTTGTAGGTTTTGTTCCGCTTATACGCGCTGTTCCTGTTAAATGCGTTGTTTTGCTGATTACGGGAGGAATCTTATATACATTAGGTGTAATCTGGTATAAGAAAAAACACCTTAAATATTCCCACGCGGTTTGGCATGTATTTGTTCTTGCGGGAACTGTGTTTCAGTGGTTTTCCGTATGGATGTTAGTCTCAGGATAATAACAAAAAACTTTATTATTATTAATAATCTGTTCAGGCGGGAAGGCAGCAGTGCAGACGCTTTTTGCTTTTGGACACCTCGGTGCGAACGGACAGCCTTCAATTTGATTTTCTTCCGCAGACGGGGTTTTTCCGTTTATACATGCTAATTTTTCGCCGCGCTTGTCTTTATTCGGAACAGCGTTTACCAGGGCTTTTGTGTACGGATGATGCGGAGAGAAGAGGGAAGAGGACGGACCTTCTTCGATAATTCTGCCTGCGTACATAATTATAAAACGCGCGCAGTTTTCTTTTATAATCGAAAGATCATGAGAAATTAATAATAGAGACATTTTATTTTTTTGATTCATATCAAGAAGAAGCGACATGCAGCGTTTCCGGCTTTCTTCATCAAGAGAACTTGACATTTCGTCACCTAACAAAAGTTTCGGGCGGCCGATGACCGCCATTGCCGTCATTATTCTCTGGCACATTCCGCCCGATAATTGATGAGGGTATGCGCTGAATATTTTCTGCGGTTTTTCAAAACCAAGCAATGAAAGAAGATTTAATGCTTCTTCTTTGTTAATTTTTTTTCGCTCATTGCTTTTTAAATTTTTATCAGTTAAATTTCCTAATTCAAGCGGTTCGGTTATTTGATCGCCTGCTTTCATTAAAGGATTTAACGCCTGTCTTACATCTTGAAAAATTAAAGAAATTCCGCTTCCCCGTATGCCGCGCATTTTTAATTCATCCTGCGGCAAAAGATTATTTCCTTTAAAGATAATTTCACCTTTTGTAATTTGAATCGCTTCGGGTAAGAGTCCTGCGATTGAAAGAGCAGTAACGCTTTTTCCGCAGCCTGACTCTCCCGCAAGACCAAGAATTTCTCCTTCACCAATACTAAAGCTAATATTGTTTAAAATTTTATATGTTTTTTTATTTTTATAAACGCGCGCGCTTAAATTACGCACATTAAAAAAAGGCTGCTGTACGCGGGGTTCCGGTTCAGCGATATTCTGAGATACAGGCTCTCGATGATCAGCCATTAAATCCCCCGCGGCTTGTAAAAAATTTCTTAAGTCCTTCACCTAACAAATGAAAAGCAAGAACCGTCAGCATGATAAAAATGCCGGGAGCGAGCGAGTACCAGGGAGCCGTGAAAAACCAGCCCTGAGATTCGAAGAGCATGCGTCCCCATGAAGGATGAGGCGGCTGAATGCCGAGACCAAGATAGCTCATTGTAGACTCTGCGAGAATTGCGTTGGAAAGGCCGAGTACTGACGCCGAGACAAGAGAAGGCGCAAGGTTTGGAAGAATATGAATAAATGTTATGCGTAAAAATGACGCGCCGATTATTTTTTCAGCCTGTATAAAAAGCGAGTTTTTGTACTGCATTGCGCCTGTTCGCATAATACGCGTAAAGCTGGGAGTAAAAAGGATCAATAGCGCGATAAATAAACTGTATTGGCTGTTGTCAATTACAGCGATAAATAAAAGAGCAAGTATAATCCCCGGAAAGGAGCTTAACGTATCCATAATTCTCATTACTATTCCGTCAGTAATTCCGCCGAGATAGCCCGCAAAAAGACCGAGAATACAGCCGGTAACCGCGGCTCCCATTACTGTGCAAACCGCGAGGAAGAGCGAATTGCCGCCTCCCGCGGTAACACGGGAAAAAATGTCTCTTCCAAGATTATCGGTTCCAAGCAGATGATTAACACCAGGAGGCTGTAAACGGATTTCCGGATCAATTTCATTCAAATTGTATTGAGACCTGAAAACGCTGATTAAAGACAATAAAATAATTATTAAACTGATTACGGCTCCTGTAAAAAGCTGAGGATTTTTTTTCATCGGACTTTTCCCTGCAGTTTAATTCTTGGATCGATTGTCATGTTAATAATGTCAGCTAACGTATTTGCGCATACTGTCAAAAACGCGATGTAAACCATAATCGCCTGAATCAGCGGGTAATCTCTTGAACTTACAGCGGCGATTAAAAGTCTGCCCATTCCGTGAATAGAAAAAACCTGTTCTATAATTATACTGCCTGAAAAAATTTCCGCGATTATCATTCCCAGCATTGTAACAGACGGAAGACATGCGTTTTTAAAAACATGACGGAGCATTATATAAAGCCATGACGCTCCTTTGCTTCTTGCCGTTCTTACATAATCGTTTTGCAGTTCGTTAAAAATAGAACCTCTTAGAAATTTAATTAAAATCGCTGAATTTGGAATCGCGATCGCGAAGGAAGCCGGAATTAAACAGCCGATAAAACCTGCGAAGTTTTCAGTGTAATCAATATAAGCGCCAGGAACAAAGAGCTTAAAAGTTAAACCAAAAATAAAAATAAATAAAAGACCAAGAAAGAAACCCGGCGTACTGAGTCCTGCTGCAGTAAAAAAATTTATTATGTTATCTGTAATATTTCCCTCTTTTTTAACAGTTAATAAAGAGACAGTAAACGAAATAATAATAATCAAAATGAGTGACATTAAAGAAAGTGTCAGAGTAACAGGAAGTCTTTGGGAAATTAATTCCGATATAGGCTCTCCGCGGAAATAAAAAGATGTTCCCGGATTCCCAGAGATAAAATTTAAAAGCCATTCAAAGTAACGCGCAAAAATATTACGGTCAAGTCCCATTTCTTCGCGCAGAATCCGAAGCTGTTCCGCGGTTATGTCAATTCCGCCCAGTGCGCTCGCTGGATCTCCCCGGATAACGCTGAAGATTAAAAAACATAGGATAGAAACTAAAAATAATGTTATAACAGCGGTTGAAATTTTTTTTAGTATATATCTCAATTATTAATTAATCCTGTATATTTCCGCGAAGTCAATGACATATAACGGATAATTAAGCGCTCCCCCGAACGCGCCCGCGCGAAGGACAATAAAATACAGAATATCCTGTATATAAACGCTTGCCGCGTTCTCTGCTACAATACGCTGAGCTTCTTTATATAATTCTATCCTTCTTGCGCTGTCGGTATCTGTAAGCAGGGAACTAAATACTCTGTCAAAATCCGGGCTGTTAAAATTAATAAAATTTCCGCCGCTTGACGAATTATAGCGTTCAAGGAAGCTGCGCGGAGAAACGCTCGGGCTGTCAAGCGAAATGATCGTCGCCTGATAATTGCGTCCGAAGTAAACTTCGGAAAGCCACGTTGACCAGTCAACAAGTTTTATTCCTGCGTTAACGCCGATTCTTTCAAGCTGGTTTACAATTACCTGCGCGGTGTCAACATGCATTGTAAAATTTGACGGCACTGTAATTTCAAAAGATAATCTGTTTGCGTTAGTAAAACCAGCTTGAGTCAGAAGAGATCTTGCAAGGTCGGGGTTGTATTCATAAGAAAGATTATTCTGATAATACGCCGAAAGACCGGGGATTATTGGGCTTCCCGAAGGAGTTCCTTCTCCGAAAAAAGCCGCGTCAATTATTCCGCGGACATCAATTCCGTGATTAATAGCGCGGCGGACGCGGATGTCGTTTAACGGGGAAACCGCGTTGTTAAGCGCTAAAAGCTGAACCGCCGCGGAATTATTGTGTATAATATCAAACTGTCTTCTGTCAAGCTGAGCTGCCATCGCACCTGTAATAAACGCGCCGTCTATGCTGCCTCCGCGAAGCGCCACCATCAATGAATCATAATTGGCGTAAAAAGTTATCGTTACTCTGTCAAGATGCGGTAAATTATTCTGCCAGTAATCGTTAAATTTTATCATAATTAAATTTCTTTGCGGCGTGTAGCTTTCAAGGCGGAAAGGTCCTGTGCCGATAACATTTCTTTCTCTGTTATTGTTTCCGGTTTTTACAATTCCGACTGTCAGAAAAGGAAGAAAATCAGGGTCGGGCGTTTTTAAAATAACGCTTATCTGGTTTGTTCCGCGTACGCGAACTTCGGCGATATTGCCAAGTCCGTGGAAACCTTCCGCGATGGCGGTGTCAAGGCTGAATTTTACATCAGAAGGAGTGAGCAGAGTAC
>JGI24695J34938_10003684_pt1 | contig 10479 bp, 7 predicted proteins | sample TergutCo191P3_FD_34938 | JGI IMG/M metagenome (IMG submission 34938) | reverse complement strand
ATGTCACTTTACCCAAATGCCCGATTTTATCGCCGACCAGCTTCACGGTATCGATGACCGTAAATTCTCCCTCAGTCGTTTTGATGATTCCTGTATCACCGCTTTGACCGCCGCCTGTTGCATAGAAAGGGGTTTTATCGGTAATAATCGTACCTGTCTGACCATCCGTTAAAGCGTCCGTTACTTCGCTGTCTGTCGTCAAAGCCAATACTTTCGCCTGATATTCCAAACAGTTATACCCAACGAACTCCGATTTCATCGAAGGGTCGAGTTCTTCATAAACAGTCGCGTCAGCACCCATATAATTGCTGTCTTTCCGGGCTTTCCGGGCTTTATCCTTTTGTTCCTTCATAAAAGCGGTAAACCCGTCCATATCGACGGTATAACCTTTTTCAGCCATAATCTCAATCGTCAAATCAATCGGAAACCCATAGGTATCATAAAGCTTAAATGCTTGTTCACCCGATAAATTCTTGTCACCGCTTTTGGTTAATTTTTCTTCCATCTCACCAAGAATCACGAGACCTTGATCGATGGTATTATTAAATTTATTTTCTTCTTGATTTAAAACATTATAAATAAACTCTTTCTTTTCAAATAGTTCCGGATAGCCGTCCTTACTGCCTTCAATAACGGTATCACTTAGCTTCGCCAAGAAAATCCCGTCAATTCCCATAAGGCGTCCGTGCCTTGCGGCTCGGCGGATGATTCTCCTTAGAACATAACCTCTACCCTCGTTCGTCGGCATAATCCCATCCGAAATCATAAAGGTCGCCGAACGGATATGATCAGTCACAATCCTTATCGAAACATCCCACTTTTCATTGATACCATATTCTTTTTCCATTAGTGTACTAACTTTTTGCCTTAGCGCAAGCGTCGTATCAATATCAAAAATAGACGGCGCATCCTGAACCGCCAAGGCTAATCTTTCAAGTCCCATGCCGGTATCAATATTTTTATGCTCAAGCTCAGTATAGTTACCTTGTCCGTCGCCGTCGAACTGCGTAAATACATTATTCCAAATTTCGATATAGCGGTCACAATCACACCCAACGGTACAATCGGATTTACCGCAGCCATATTTCTCACCGCGGTCATAATAAACTTCTGAACATGGTCCGCAAGGCCCTGAACCATGCTCCCAGAAATTATCTTCTTTACCAAACCGAAAAATCCTTTTCGAGTCAATCCCAATCTCATTTTCCCAAATCGCGAACGCTTCATCATCATCAAGATAAACTGAGGGATACAGTCTGTCAGCGCTAAGACCTGCTACTTCGGTCAAAAATTCCCATGTCCACTTAAGTGATTCAACTTTAAAATAATCACCGAAGGAAAAATTGCCAAGCATCTCAAAAAATGTCCCATGTCTGGCGGTTTTCCCGATATTATCAATATCGCCTGTCCTAATACATTTCTGGCAGGAAGCGGCTCTGTTTTTAGGGGGGATAACTTGTCCTGTAAAATATGGTTTGAGCGGTGCCATTCCTGAGTTGATTAAGAGCAAGCTATTGTCATTGTGCGGGACTAATGATGCGCTTTTTAGGATGATGTGGTCTTTGCTTTCGAAGTAGTTTAGGAATGTTTTTCTTAGTTCGTTTACGGTTTTGGTTTGGGTTTTCATTTGGGGTTCCTTTGAATGGTTTTGGTGGTTTCCGCGAGGTTAGAAAACTTATATATCTACTGCAAACCCGCTCTCGCTCGGAGAAGAACGTAGCGGACACTAAGCTTGCAAAAAACGCAAGCTAAGTGCGACCTCTGCTCCGCAGAGGATGCGTTCTTCTACGGTTTGCTGTAGATATATAATTTTCTAACCCACGATGTAAGTTTTGTTTAGTATAAATTTACGTATTTTTAATTTAGTATTTTTTTATTTAGTTTTGAATTATTTGAATCTAAAAAATTACAAGCGACAACATCACAACGTAAAGTCGTGAGTGAGAACAATATATATCTATAGCAAACCGTAGAACAATGTCGGCACTTAGGCGGCGTCCTTTGACGCCTTAGTGTCCGCTACATTGTTCTCCGAGCGAGAGCGGGTTTGCAATAGATATATATTGTTCTCACACGCGGCAAAAACCCAAACCAATCACCCACTCAATCCCCTCACTTAAACACAACATAAACCAAATCCAACCCCACATCCGCAATCCTAACACTCCCCTGCCCATACCACTTCTCAATCCCCCTGCTCACATACAAAACCTTCCCAAAAGTCTCCACCGTAAGCACTTGCCGCGACTTATGGTCATTCGTAATAATAATAAAATCATCCTTTATATCCAAAAGTCCTGTTCTGTCAATGCTCTTACCCTCATCATTTAAATCATACAAAATCTGCTCTAACTTAAGCCCGTGATCAAGCGCTTCTTCAATCGTTCCCACGAAAAAAATTGCGTCATTATATGCTGCATACGCTTCTCGGTCAGAAAACCGAAGCGTCACATTAACTAAATCATCCTCTGTTTCAACCTTCTCCGCCGTCAAACTCCCGGTCCCATGTTCACGGTTAAAATCAGATGCCTCATCCGTTATCATCTTAAGAAGCTCATCGGTTAAATAATAACTCTCATCAAAAGTATCGACCAGCGTCTTTATGATCGTTAAGTCGTCATTTACGATAATAGCATCATCTTTTTTAAAAGCAGAAACCGCATCACGCAAATCATCTTTTTGGCAACCCGTCATTACTAAACTGATTAATAAAAAAAATACGGCTAAAAAAATTGCTTTAATTCTAAAATCCGCCATAATATTGTGCCTTTCAAAACTAATGTAATTAACTTACTAAATTATATATGACATAATCATCTTTTTCAACAGTAAGTTATCCAAATATCAGCAAAGACCGGCAAATATATTGTAAATCCGGCTAATTTTAGTATGTTTTCGCAACTACAAACTATCCAAAATTTCCTGCCCCTTAAATGCCTTATCTATAAATCGATGCCGAAAAACAGCGCATATAGTTGCTAACTCTGCTATTACTTCCGATGATACCGTAAAATTATATAGCTTTTCAATGCTTGTGTTTGCTATGTAATCTAAAGTATAAAGACATGTTTCCGACCATCTTTCCCCCGCTCGTTCGGGGACGCCCGGGTATTCGCCGTTTAGAACCAGCGCCTTTATTTCAAATATGTAGCGCACTAATTGATTTTCATATGACGGATGGGAAACCGCTTTTAGTGATTGATATAAAAGATTGAGCATCTTTTTTTCATCAATATTTTCATGTGTGTAGTAATCCATTACTTCAAGAAAATACATTCCGTAAAAAGCCGCTTCATAATCTTCCCGCAAAACGGCAAAAAAGTTGCTTATTTCGGCTTCGGTGATGGAATAGGACGAGCGGCCATGAAAAAGGGTAAACGTCCCAAAACAAAAAGGGTTAGTTGCGGCAAGCAAACGACTGTTTTTAAGTCTTGCTCCTTTGGCAAACGCCGCAATCTTCCCTTTTTCTCCTGTCAAAATAACAACCCTTTTATCGTACTCACCGATTGGCTCGGCTTTGAGGATTATTCCTGTGACTTTTTCTGTTGTTTGCATGACACCCCTTGCATCCCGTAACGGAACTAACCTTTAAAAGTACTCGTGATATGATCGTCACCAACTATTCTGCCTGAATTATCATTATGCCGAGCTTGATAAAAATCCAAATAATCACCCACAGTACCTGATTCACAAAAATGCTCCCACTTATTCTTTTCTTCTTCTCCCGGAACTCTATTAAGCATACACAATCCTTTCTCTATTAAAAGCACTTTCATTATAAATGCCTTCCATAGCCGTGTGAAAAGTCGCGCTCTGCGCGACTAGTTATTCTTAATCGGCGTTCTATGCCGATTTAGAATTAACTTTTCACATTAGGTTTTGTATTTTAATAGGTTTTTATTCAAAATAAGGACGATAACCGAAATCTTTTATCAAAAACTCACTGTCTCGCCAATCTTTTTTTACTTTGACCCATAATTGCAAGTTAACTTTTAACCGAAGCATCTGTTCAATCTCAAAACGCGCATTCGTTCCGATTTTTTTAAGCATCTCACCATTTTTTCCGATAATAATTCCTTTATGGGAATTTCGTTCGCAAATAATCGCCGCTGTAATATCGAATATTTTACCGCGCTTTTTCATGACTTCAATCACCACGGCAATTCCATGCGGAATTTCGTCATTTAGAGCGTGAAGCGCTTTTTCGCGAATCATTTCCGCGACTAGGTAGCGCTCAGGTTGATCGGTTATCATATCCTCATCATAATATGGTTCACCATGCGGTAAATAATCAATCAGGCAGGAAACGAGGGTCTTCGTATTTTCTTTTTCCCGTGCCGATATCGGGATTATTTCGGCGAAATCCATCTCTTTCCGATATGTATCGATAAAGCCATACAGTTCATCTTTCTTGACCATATCGATTTTATTGACCACTAAGATTACCGGAACGCGGACTTTTTTTAGTTGTTCGATAATATGTTGCTCGTCACTTCCAATCAGTGCGGACGGTTCGACCAGCCACAAAATAATATCAACATCACTTAGGCTTTGATGTGCGATATTGACCATGTATTCGCCCAGCCGATTTTTGGCTTTATGGATGATTCCCGGAGTGTCAATAAAAATTATTTGTGCTTCCGCAAGGCTTACTATTGCTTGAATACAGTTTCTGGTTGTTTGCGGTTTGCTCGAAGTGATGGCGATTTTTTGCCCTGCCAAACAGTTTAGCAGCGTTGATTTGCCCACATTCGGACGTCCGATTAATGTGACAAAACCTGACTTATGTCCGCTTTTGAGGCGGTTACTCATTCGATTTCCTCTTGCTTTCTATTATCAGTAAGTTTTCTCGTGTTAGGCGAAATTCCTCGCTGTCAACTATTCTCTTCCTCTTTATCAATATGCTTTTTCGCCGTTTTCTTCTTAACAATTAAGATGCTGACTTTCGTAATTAAGAGTCCGAAGAGAATCATTACGGCAATTACTACCAGATAAGGGATGGTAATAACAAAGCTAATGAAAAAGTTGACAAACCATTCTCCAATCCTCTTAAGGTTACCGGTAAATCCTGTTCTGATTTTTTCCCATGCTGATTGCTCATGAACGGGTGTGAGTTGCTTAACTTCACTGATATTAAGCCATATCGTACTATAATCGATTAAATTGTCATATGTTCTAAGCTGTGATTCCATTCGCTCAATTTCATAAACTACTTGCGACAAGCGTTGCTCCAGGATAATAATATCTTCGATTGATTCCGAACGCGAAAGTAAATCAAGCAAGCGTTCGTGTTGGGTAAGTAAGACTTTTTTGCGGCTTTCTAAATCCACATACGCGAAAGTAACATCTTCAATGCTTTCATAGCGATTCAAGACATTGGACATAAGCGCGACTTCACGCATGAAATAATCGTAATTCCTTGCAGGAATGCGAATGGTCATATAACTGTTGCGGTTTTCAGGAATGCCGTAAAATCGGGAATTATTACTTGTATTAAAGTTTTCGATATATCCCCCCGCACTTTTTACCCGCTCTTCTATGCCGATTAAAAGCTGATCGAATTCCTCCGTTTCGACTGACAAATTGGCGTTTTTAATCATTTTGCGATTGCTCAGGTCATTAGTTTCATTATTAATCGGTTCAACTTCGGGCATTGGCATCGGTTCAATAGTACTGCTTTGAGATTCCGCTACTGCCATCGGCGCATCATATCCGCCAACGTCATAATCATCATATGCCATATTGTTTATTGATCCCGAAGAATATGCATAATCAGTGGCTTTATATTGCAAAGAGGCATTATCCGACGCCGAACCCCCGCAAGCAACCAAAACAATACTTGTTATCAAAACAATCAAAAGTAAATATATTTTCTTTTTCATAAACCTCTCCTTATGAACTATGCAAATTCGCGATTTAAGCTGTTATTTTGCAATCAATGGCGAAACGGTCATAAATATATCTTTGTTTTCTTTTATCTTTTCTTCCGCTCCGACCACACACAGGCAGTCGTAATCAATAAAAGCTTCGATATATTTATAAAGCGACTTAAGCATTTCTAAATCCGTATTTAGCAATTCGTCACGTTCCTTTTGAATCATTTCAAAGGAAACACCGCTCATATAACCTGTAAGTGAATAAGAACCCTTTGCCGCAGGGGTCATCGGGGTATCAAGATCACCGATTGCGCCCAGCACAAACTGGGTGACTGCCCGTTCGTCCGCTTGATAATCACGAACGAATGCGGCGGCTCCTGCGAAGGTTTCAATTGTCCGGGTCAGGTGCGGGTCGCGGTACGAGACGAAAAAGCTGTCGCCTGTTTTGGTGAAATTGCACATACAACCGTAAGCACCGCCCAAAACTCTGATCTGCGTCCACAAATATTCATAACCCATCATCACTTTCAGTACCTTTAGCGCGCCGTGATAAGGTAAACCTTTGGTGATGAAGTTGCCTGCCCGACAGACATACTGGACTTGCCCTGCGGTCATAAAACCTTCGTTTAATTTCTTCGCTTCGAAATGATATTTTCCTGTTTCGATAGGATTTTTATAAAGATTTTCGGCGAACTTTTTAACCTCTGCTTCAATATCTATATATCCCTCTTCCGTTGCCGTATAATCAACCATCAAATTCTCCGCTCTAAATAGATACGAAGATAGGAGCGCTAATTTATGGCTTAATTCAGATTTTCGGGCGGAAAAATTTTCTTCCAAATCAACAAGCATCCGGTACTGGATAATTCCGCTCATTGCATCGGCGACAGCCGCCGTTTCACTGAAATAAGATAATGCCCGAAGAGCCGCCAAACTATGCCCGCTACTAGACATCGTCGTTTCCATTTTGGATTTAAGTTCGGCGATAATTTCATACAAGCGCTTATCATTGTCGTAGCGCGATTTCATGATTATCTCACTAATCAAAGAAAATGCCTTTACAATATTTTCGTATAAAGCCTTTACTTTTATCTCCATCGTGGCTCGATAATTCGGGAGGTCATTAACATCGGCATACGTATTAATGGTTGGCCTAAGCCCTCCTGTATAAATATTTATTTCATTAAAAAGATCGGCGAACGCAAAATTTTCCGTATCCACCAATGCCAATGTCGATTTGAGTATCCCAAGGTAGGGATAAAGTTCCGCAGGAATCTTTGTTATATCAAACATAAATGATAAATAACCAATTCCGTTCGTCGGGATATCATGAAACAGCACCGTCGTTTCCCCTGCTTTACGGAAGTCATTGACGTAACCGATGCTTTCCTTGCGGACATCTTCCCGCTTAAGCATCGGAATCTTAAGAAGGTCTTCGGGTTTGCTCGGCTCTTCCTGATATGCTGTCAGCTCTTCGGCATTAGTTTTTATCGCCGTTATTTCATCTTCTGATAATGTATCTTTATAGGCTTTTAATTCTTTTTCCAGTTTTTCATCATTTTGAGCAGTAAGACCTTCAACGGGAACGACTTGCATAATACTTTTATGCGGATTGTCCAGTAAATATTTTTGAATAAGGTTTTCGAAGTAATCGGTCTCAATATCGGCTTTAAGGCTTTTAAAGGTATCGAGCGCTTCTAAATACAAGAATGGTTTACGCTCATCATAAAGCCAGCTGTCAAGTGCCTGCAAGCCCATAATCAGACCCTTCGGATATGAACCGAAATCAGCTTCACGATAGCGGAACTCATAATGATTGAGCCCTGCATAAAGGGCTTTTTTATCAAGCCCTTTATTGACTACATCAGTCAATACGCTCCGGATGGTCGCGATAAATTCTGCTTCCCGCTCGCTGTTACTGTCCTTTGCGATAATACTATAAAATGGCTGACCAATCCCCATTTCCATAATGCTTAAGATATCTTTGCCCAAACGCTTATCTAAAAGCGCTTGCTTAAGCACCGCTCCTTGCGAAGCGCAAAGGGCATAATCAAGAACTTGGAAAGCGATATATAAGCGTTCATTAACCCCTGTGTTTAAAGATGTGTTATAAGTTAAATATGTACTCTCATTGATATCATCTCCTTCCATTACAGGGTATTCTTTTTTGGTATAAAGCGGTTCGGTAAAGCTTTTTTGCAGATGGATCGTTGAATCTATTTCCAGACGTTCAAAACGTGATAAATATTCTTTATCCAAAAATTCCAGACGTTCTTCAATATCCATATTGCCGTATAGATAGATAAAGCTGTTGGACGGATGATAATAGCGGCGGTGAAAGTCAATAAACTGTTCATAGGTTAAATCAGGGATGCAATCGGGGTCGCCGCCCGACTCGAAACCGTAAGTACCTTCGGGGAAAAGTGACGCCGTAATTTCCTTTTCCATGACATCATCAGGGGTAGAAAAAGCACCCTTCATTTCATTATAGACGACGCCGTTTATGATTAGTTCGCCGCCTTCTTCCGCGGTTTCATAATGCCAGCCTTCTTGCATGAAAATCTTTTCTTCTTTATATATATTCGGGAAAAAAACCGCATCAAGATAAACATGCATTAAGTTGGCAAAATCTTTGTCATTTAGGCTCGCGACCGGATAGACGGTTTTATCGGGGTATGTCATCGCATTCAGGAAAGTGTTAAGAGAACCCTTCACAAGTTCGATAAAAGGGTCCTTGACAGGGAATTTCTCCGAACCGCAAAGAACGCAGTGCTCCAATATATGCGCGACTCCTGTCGAGTCTGTCGGCGGTGTCCGAAAAGCGATATAAAAGACTTTATTGTCGTCGTCATTAAGCAATAAGGTGAGGCGGGCGCCTGTTTTCCGATGCTTTAACAATAAACCTTGTGATTTCAAATCGTCAATCGGACGGTTTTCGATTATTTCGTATATATCAGTATTTATCTTTGGTGAACTTAAATTATAATTTCTCAATTTTCGCCTCATTTCCATAATCATATCATGATTTCCTTCGGGGATGCGCACTAAAACCGCGCCGCTATAATGTCTAACGACATTATAGCATGTTTTTATTTGAAATAAAAATACTTTATATTTTAAATTAAATTATGTATAATAAATTCAGCTAATATAATACAAAAACTTAGGAGGATTACCATGCATATAGGCGTAGATGTCGGCGGAACAAATTTAGTTGCAGGAGTTGTTAATAAAAAGGGGGAAATTTTAGCAAAAGCGAAATGCCCGACCGGCGGTGCGGACGGCACGGATGCCGTTATAAATGATATTCTAAAACTTATCTCCGCCGCTTGCTTAAATGCCGGCTTCGATGAAAAAGAGATTCTTTCAATCGGACTGGGCATCCCGGGGCCGGTCGATAACAATAAAGGCGAAGTAATTTACTGCGCTAACATCCCCTTTGCCAATGTCCCCCTCGCGAAAATTATCCGCGCGAAATGGGACGTCCCCGTTCATCTGCTTAATGATGCCGATGCCGCGGCATATGGTGAAGCTTACGCGGGAAGCGCGAAGGGTTGCTCCGATATGATGCTGGTGACACTCGGAACAGGTATCGGCGGCGGAATCGTTGCGGACGGAAAAATTTACAGCGGCTTTAATCAAATCGGCGGNGAAATCGGGCATATGGTAATCGAATACGAAGGGCGTAAGTGTAACTGCGGACGAAATGGCTGTTGGGAAAAATATGCGGCGGCCAGTGCGCTGGTCACACTGACGAAAGAGCAAATGGAACGGGACAAGGATAGTGCATTATGGCGAATTGCTCCCGAACCTATGCAAGTTGACGGTCGGACCGCCTTTATCGCCGCCCGTGAAGGCGATGCCTCAGGGCAAGCGGTCGTTTCATTGTATCTTAATTATTTAGCCTGCGGCTTAAGCAATGTAATCAATATTTTTCAACCTGAGATAATATGCCTCGGCGGCGGTGTCAGCAATGAGGGCGATAATTTGCTACTGCCGTTACAGGAAATTGTCAAAAATTTGACATTCCGCCACCCGACCCGAAATACCGAAATCCGAATCGCTTCACTCGGTAATGATGCGGGAATAATAGGAGCCGCACTGGCGTCGCAAATTGATTAAATTTAAAGGGCTGTCGTCAACCGATTGAAGCGGATTGGACAGCCCTGTTAGATTATTTAATTTATTTTGGGTAAAGCGGCGGCGGCGGCACTTTGACCGACCCGACGGCTTTTTTCATCAGGCAAATGTAAAATAATATCTTTAATCTCAGGATAATCATCCCGTAATACCATTTCCGCAGTATCTTTAATTAGATTACCGCCTGTCCCCGACATGACCCTCCCTAACAAAAGAACATGCCGACAGTCATATACTTCACGATAAAGAGCTAAAGCATGGCCAAGGTAACATCCGATACTTCTAAAAATATCGGCCGTTTTTTCATCAGGTTGTGACTGGACATATTTCAGCTTTTCCGCAGGAGTTGCGTCCTCGGGCAGTTCAATCCCCGCATGAGGAGCAAGCAGAGCAACGGCATCCTGTGACATATGCTTAACGCCACAGCCTTTGTCACCTGACCATTCATCCATCGCACCGTTAT
>JGI24695J34938_10003681_pt1 | contig 10488 bp, 8 predicted proteins | sample TergutCo191P3_FD_34938 | JGI IMG/M metagenome (IMG submission 34938) | reverse complement strand
ATTGTCGTTAAATACAGTTTCGGAGGGCTGGGTTCTAACTGGCTTAACCCCGCTATCGGCGGCTGGCTCTTTATACGTTTTTCATGGCCTTCCGCTTTTTCCACCGCGTTTGAAAGCGCGTCTTATTCAATTTCAGAAATGGTTCAAACAACGGAAATCAGCAATATAGATAATTCTGTTACTGATTTTTTAAATGGTTCGGTTTTTTCGGCAGCCGGAGTGCAGATGCCGTCCGGTTATATTGATCTTCTTATAAATAACAGTCCGGGAATTATTACAGACAGAGGACTCTTCGCGTTATTGATTGGCACGGTTATTATTACCGCTGTCGGAATAAACCGCGGATGGATACCGCTTGTATTTCTTTTTGTATACGGTTTTCTTATTCGTTTAGCAGGGGACTTAAACGGCGTTTTCTGGAACGGTGATATATTATACGGGCTTTTTTCCGGAGGGACGATTGCCGCGGCTTTTATTATTTCCGCAGAGCCTTCAAGCAGCGCAAAACTGCTTCCGGGAGTTTTATTTTCTGTCGTACTGGCGGCAATTCTTTCGTGGTTTTTCCGTTATAAGTGCATGGAATTTTCAGGATGCTTTATCGCTCTCGCTCTTGTAAACTGCCTAACGCCTGTTATCCGCCTGATAGAAGAGAAATTATTTTTTTCCCAGTACGGAAAAATTCCAGCATCTCAGCCTAAAATTCAGGAGCATCATTCATGAATAAAATACCTGAACGTTATGCGAAAGAATTAAAAGATAAAGCTGTTTTATTCGCCTGGGTAACCGGACTTTTGCTTTTTATCTCTATGCTGTGGATTTTTACGCAGCCTGTGCAGGCGTATCATCTGATGAGGACGGTGAACGCGGTTTTTATAAGTAATAACGATGCGCGCAGGGTAACGCCGTCAGCGCCGCAAAAAACAGAAAAATCAAATCTTTTGGGTTACTGGTATTCAATGTATGATTCAACCGATAAAATGTTTGTTTTTGCCGTTTTTCAGGACGGAATACTTGCGCCTCTGGGCGCGATAGTTTCTGATGAAGGAAAAGTAAACGAGATACTGCCGTTAAGCGCTCACGCCGTGCAAATATTTGACACAATGCCTAAAAGCATTCTGCAGATGTATACTGCGCGGATAGAAAATACCGTAACGGAAAAAGAAGGAAACAGATAATGAGTTTAAACCGTCAACATTCTTTTTGGGGTTCCCTCTCTCCTTTGGGCGGATTGACAGGAGCGGGTCTTTTAATTATGGCTTCCGCGCGTCTTTCCTGGGCTGTTACAGTGTCAATCTGTTTGTTCTGGGTATACGGACTTACGACATTAACTTTCATTGCTTTGTTATCTGCAATCGGTAAAAAGTTTTTTCCTGTTTCTGGAAGAATTTACCTCTATACCTGTTTAGCCGCATTTTTCGGCAGTTTATACCTTTTTATATTCTGGCTCTTATGCCCGTTTGCCGCATTTGAAACTTTTACGCTGATAATGCTGGTGCCGCTGTTCTACGCCGGCTCCGGTTTTATTTTAGAGCAGGTTAATTCTCATAATGAAAAATATCAATATGATATTATTGAGTATGTTTCTAACTCTGTATCTCAGGCGGCGTCTCTTGCCGGTTTAATTATCGCTTTTTCGATATTAAGAGAGCCTTTGGCTTATTGTTCTCTTTCGTTTCCGGGAACCGCGCATGGAATGATTACAATTATGTATTTTAAGGCGGGATCGTTTTTTCCAATCAGTATTATTGCATCTTCCGCGGGCGCGCTGCTGCTTTTGGGTTTTATAATCTGCCTTTATCAGTATTATAAATCAAAAATTTTCTCAGGGAGAATGTAAATGGAAAACATGCCGGTTTTACTTTTATTTATTTACTCCGCTTTTACAGTTAACCTGCTTTTACAATGCGCTCTTGGCATTAAAGCGGCTGTAGATCCAAAAAAATTAACGGATAATAAATCAGACATCGGGTCTCCTCTTGATAAAATAACATTAATTAAATCCGGTATTATCTTTTTTTCTGTAATAATATTATGGTTTATTTTTTCTAAAGTTCTTTTTTCCATTATTAAGGGCGTATATATTTACGTTTTGCTGTTTCCTGTCAGTTTTATTGTTTATGAAGCTTTTGAATATTTGCTTTTTACTTATGTAATCAAGAAAAAGATTGAAGATGAAAGGCAAAATAATTTTTACGGCGGAATTACCGCGGTTTCTGTGTTTATATGCGTTTATATTGCAAATAATTTTTTGGAAACTCTGGCGCTCGCGCTGGGTTTTACGTTCGGAATCTTTTTTATTAAATTGATTTTGAGAGAAATTCAAAAAAGAGCGGCTCTTGAAGCTGTTCCGGTTTTTCTGCGCGGAAAACCGCTGGTTCTTATTACAATGGGGATGTTATCTCTTATTTTTACTACAGCGTCTGTATTATTATTCAGGATGATCGGCGTAAGGTGAAAGAAGAAAAAATTTCTCTAATTCTTGGATCTCATGCTCATGTTCCTTCCGGCGCGGACGAAAGCGAATTTGAATATATTTATGAAAACAGAATGCGCCCCTTTGTGCAAAATCTTTACCGTTATTCGAATATAAACGCTGTTTTGCATTATTCAGGCGTATTGCTGTACTGGGCGGAAAGAACTCATCCTGAATTTTTTATGCTGATAGAAGATATGGTTACGCGAAAACAGGCTGAAATTTTAGGCGGCGGTTTTTATGAGCCGATGTTCCCTTTAATTCCGCTTCAGGACAGAATCGGACAGATTGAGCTTATGACGACATATCTTAGAAAACATTTCGGAAAACGCCCTCAAGGATGCTGGCTGCCGTATATGGTATGGGAACAGCATCTTGTAAACGCGTTAAGCGCAAGCGATATGACATATACGTTTCTTTCTCAGGATCAATTTAAGCAGGCGGGAATCAGCAAAGACAGATTCTTTTCCCCGTGTATCACGGAAGATCAGGGTAAAATAGTAATAATTTTGCCTGTTTCATTATCCGTGGAGAAGGCGCTTGCGGAAAAAAGTTTTTCTTTATGTTTTATTGAGTTAAAAAAAGAATTAAAAAAAGATTTATACCGATCCGCAGGCGGAAAAATAGTATGTGTTTTTCCGGAAAAAGTTTCTTCGTCCCCTGAAGAAGCGCCGGATACCGCATGGAATCGTTTTTTTGAAGAAATTTCCCTTTCTGATGATATTGTAGAAACCGTAATACCGTCAAAAATTATAAAAAATAATAAGGTCTTTAATAAAGCAAGTTTTCCGAACTCATCATATCTTGCTAATAATTTTTCTCCAAGGCAGTTTATTATAGAACATGACGAAGCAAACGGAATTTATTCAAAAATGATATTTACAAATGTGCTTATAAATCAGTTAAAAGGCGATAAATCCAGAAAGTTAAACGCAAGAGAAGAATTGTGGAAAGCCCAGGATTCATTTCTTTTTTCCCCGGACTGCGGAACATCCGGCGGACAAATGTCTCAGCCGGGGTATTTGCGTAACGATCTCCGCAAAGCCGCATACAGTTCTCTGTTACGCGCAGAACAGCTGACAAGGGAAAAAGGAAAAACAATTTTTTCTCTTTTACAGTATGATTTTGATTTTGACGGAGTAAAGGAATATCTTTTGCAGGATTCTCAGATTAATTGCTACATACAGCAAAAAGGAGCCGGTATTTTTGAGCTGGATTATCTGCCGGCAGAATGGAATTACATGGACTGCGGAGCGAGTAAATTCGGACGCTGCGCTTCTTTTAATGATATGATTATTCCTGAAAACACAAAAAATGAAGATATAGCGGATTGTCTTTCCGAATATTTAAAAGGAGATCAAACGCGGCTGTCTTTCAGATTTTGTTTCAGCGAACTTTATGAATCAATTGCTCAGGACAGAAAAGGAAAATCATGCCATAAGCTGCCTGCCGCCGCGGAAGATGTTCCGTTTAACGGCATAGAAATTAATAAATGCTATTTAATAAAAAAGAATATTCTTATCGTGTCATATACGCTGAATAATACGTCAAAAGAAAAACAAAATTTTCTGTTTACTCCCGTTATAAATTTTTCCTTTGCGGGTATTACGGATGAATATGTCCGTTTTTACTCTGTAGAATCCGCAGGCAAAGATATAATAGCGGAAAGAGAATTGAACGCATCAAACCTTAAAATACTTGACGTAAAAAATGAAGCGCAGATTTTATTGTCTTCCGTTAATAATTTTTCAGGCTGTTTTATTCCTGTTTTTAATAACGAATTATATCAAACGACAAGAATTCTCCCTGTTTTTTCAGTTTCGCTGAATACGGGCGAAAGCTGGTCAAATGAATTCACTCTTAAATTCTCGCATTAAAAATAAATATTTTATTTCTTCTTGAACAACTTTTTTATTTAGGCTATCATATCAATTATGAAAAGAAGATTAATTACATCCGCGCTGCCTTATGTTAATAACGAACCTCACCTTGGAAATCTAATACAGGTTTTATCCGCGGATGCATTCGCGCGTTTTTGCAGATTGTACGGCATAGAATGTTTATATGTCTGCGGCACTGACGAATACGGAACCACTACGGAAAATAAAGCCGCGGAAGAAGGCGTAAGCCCGAAAGAGCTGTGCGATCGTTATCACGCTGTTCACGCGGATATTTACAAATGGTTCAATATCGCTTTTGATAAATTCGGGCGCACTTCGGCTCCTGTACAGACGGAAGTTACGCAGGATATTTTCTTAAAGCTAGATAAAGCCGGTTTTATAATTGAAAGAACGATAGAGCAGTTTTTTTGCGCAAAGTGCGAAAGATTTCTTGCTGACCGCTATATCCGCGGTATTTGTCCTGTTTGCGGCAGTACGGAAGCAAGGGGCGATCAGTGCGAAGCATGCGGAAAACTTCTTGATCCGACTGATCTAAAAGAGCCTCAGTGTTCCGCCTGCGGCAGCACTCCTTCCTTAAAAAATACAAATCATCTTTATATAGATCTTCCCGCAATAAAAGATAAACTTGAGAGCTGGATAAAAACAGCCTCAGTTGACGGTTTCTGGGCGCGTAACGCTGTTCAGATGACATTAGGTTTGATACGCGAAGGTTTGAAAGAACGCGCGATTACAAGAGACTTAAAATGGGGAATACCTGTTCCGAAAAAAGGCTACGAAAATAAAGTTTTTTATGTCTGGTTTGACGCTCCGATAGGTTATATATCCATTACAGGCGCGTTAGGTGAAGATATACCATCCGGCGGAAAAACTCAGGCAGGCGTTTCTTTCGCGCGGAATCAGTTTAAGGATAGGCGTGAATTTGTAAATTACTGGTGGAAAAGCCCTGACGATGTTGAACTGTTTCAGTTTATCGGAAAAGATAATATACCGTTCCATACGATAATTTTCCCGTCAAGCCTTTTGGGGAGCGGAGACAACTGGACAATGTTACACCACATGTCAAGCTCTGAATATCTCAATTACGAAGGCGGAAAATTTTCTAAATCAAGAGGTATCGGCGTATTCGGAACAGACGTAAAAGAGACGAATATTCCATGCGATGTATGGCGCTTTTATGTTTTTTATATAAGACCGGAAAAATCTGACGGAATGTTCACATGGGATGATTTCCGCGAAAAAGTAAACGGAGAATTAATAGGCAACTTCGGAAACCTTGTAAACCGCACGCTCTCTTTTGTTACGCGCTATTATGACGGAATGATTCCGCCGTGCGGCGCGGGTTGCGAATCTGATTCAAGCGCTTTCTGGAACGAAGTTAACAAATACGAAAAATCAATCGCGCATAAACTTGATAAGGCGGAGCTGAGGGACGCTTTCAGGGAAATTTTTGAACTGTCTTCTTTCGCTAATAAATATTTTCAGGACAGCGAGCCGTGGCGTTTACGCAATGAAAATCCTGAAAAAGCGAAAAACGTAATCCGCGATCTGTCATTTCTCGTGCGCGATCTGTCGGTATTAATGGAGCCTTTCATGCCGGACGCCGCGGAGAGAATCGCTTCATTCTTCAGTTTAAAATTGAGAGAAACGCTTTTTTGGAAAGACATAGGAAAACCCGAAGGTATAGCGGATGTAAAAATAAAAAGCGAAGTGCTTTTCTCAAAAATTGAGGAAGATCAGACAGCTGCTCTGCGAGAACGCTATTCAGGCTCTCAGAAAGAAAGAAACGAGCCAAAACAGTTTGCGTCTGTAATTGATTTACGCACAGCGAAAATCGAAAAGGTCGAAAGGCATCCGAAAGCGGATAAACTCTATGTTATCACTCTTGAAACAGGAGAAGGTACTACAGGCATTCGCGAAGAGAGGCAGATTGTTTCAGGTCTTGTGCAGTTATACAAAGAAGAAGAACTCCTTGGAAAGAAAATAATTGTCGCGTATAATCTAAAACCCGCAAAATTACGCGGCATCGAATCGAGGGGCATGCTCCTCGCCGCGGGCGACAACAACGGCGTTGATTCTGAAGGGAAGCCGGCGGAACGTGTTGAAGCGCTTGATGCGGGCGGTTATCCGACGGGAACAAGGCTGCTTCCTGAAGGCGAAGATGCTTCACCTGACACCGCGGAAATAGATATTGATACTTTCTTTTCATATCCAATTGTAGTAAAAGATTACGCTGTAATGTACAACGAAAAAAATTTATGTCTTGAAGGAAAACCGGTTCGTACCTCGGTTATTTCAAACGGAGAAGTCAACTAAGTTTTTTTATATGTAAATTTATTATGCAAAATAGTTATATAAGTAATATTAAGAAAACCGGATTAAATGCCTGCGAAGATGCGCAGTCTTTTCTTCAATCCTCGATGTGGGGAGAGTTTAAGTCACGTTTTGGGTGGAGCGCGGCGGCTTTTTTAATTGACTGGACGGATGGTGATAAACAGGAAACACTCCCGCTGCTGGCGCTTTGCCGGCGGCTTGCGCCCGGTATTTCTTTCGCGTATGTTCCGTGGGGACCGGAGCTGCCGTCTTTTTTTACGAAAGACGCAAAAGCTCAGGCAACGGCGCAGTTAGCGGAAAAACTTAAAACATTTCTTGCGCGTAACACTGCGTTTATCCGTTTTGAGCCGCCGTGGACAGAGAACATGGAGCAAAAAACAGAAAACAAAGAACAGAGAACAGAGAATGAGGATCAATCAGAAGACAGCGCGGCGCAGGAAATTGCAGGCAGGAAATTATTTTTAGACGCTGGTTTTCGCAGAGCCGCGGCTGTAGTTCAGCCGCCGGATACGGTGATTGTTGATCTGTCTCCTTCCTGCGGGGACATTCTTGCGGCGATGAAGCCGAAATGGCGCTACAATGTTTCGCTTGCTGTAAAAAAAGGCGTAATAGTTAATGTATGTACGTCTCAAGAACTTGAAACATTTTACACTCTCTTAAAAGAGACCGCCCAAAGGGACGGGATTGCGGTTCACAATTATAATTATTATAAAACTCTTTTTGAGTTATGTGAAACTTATAAAGGCACGCAAATACGTTTGTATACCGCAAGCCACGAAGATGATGCTCTTGCCGCGATTGTTGTTCTCTTCCGCGGAAAAGACGCTGTATATCTTTACGGAGCGTCTTCAAATATAAAACGAAATCTTATGGCGCCTTACGCTCTTCAGTGGAAAGCGATGCAGGACGCGAAAGAAACGGGCTGCCGTCATTACGATCTTTTCGGCATTCCGCCGAATGACGATCCGGATCATCCAATGGCGGGTCTTTACCGTTTTAAGACCGGTTTCGGCGGACAGATTGTTCACCGTCCCGGAAGCTGGGATTACGCATATAAACCTTTTATTTATTTTCTTTTTAAGACTGCCGAAAGAATTCGAAAAAAACTGATGGATATAAGAAAGAAAAAATAGCGAGGGTATTTATCATCCCTCGTCTTTTTCCTGTCTTTTTAATAAGTTACGCGCCATGTCAAGTATAAATTCCTGAGTATTCACGGCTAGTTTTCCGAAAGTATCTAGCAGTTCTTTCTCGTAAGGGGAAGATGGACCGAACATTTCGCCGTTTCCTGTGCGAAGCCATATTTCGTCAATAGCGAAAGTAGCGCAGATTAGTTTTATATTTTTTTCGGTAAGCGCGACTTTATCCAACTCTATCATTGAAAGAGCGTTTTGAGTCAAACCGATTCTGGAAGCGAATTCACTCTGCTTTAGACTCAGAGCTTTACGGATTAGTCTGATACGATCAAGAATATTCATCTCTTTTGTAATAAAGCTTAATCAGTGTAATAAAAAAATACAAGAATATTAACAAAAATTAATAAAAAAAAATCATTAATTTATAAAAATATTTAACAATGTATAAAAAAAACCCAGAAAAGCGAGAATAGACTTGACATAATTACAAATAAATGATATAGTTATATCAGTAAAAAGTAATGGAGATCATTATACTGGACAAAAAACATGAAGTCATAAGGATTTTCCGCTTATTAACGCCAAAGAACCGGAAAAAATTTCTTGCCTTGGTTCATAAAGTTAGTATAGCTGAGAATTCGAAAACGGATACATTAGGTACAGGGTTCCCGGCTGAATATATTTTTTCCGGTAATAAACCGGATTATTCAAGTGAAAATCTCATTGAGAGGAGAAAAAAATGAAGAAATTGACAAAGAAAAGAGGAATTTTTATGAAAAACTTAAAAATTATATGGTTATTAGTAATTTTTACTGTTTTACCTATATCAGCATATACATCAGGGGCTTCGGAACAAATATTAAGAAACAGCTATGGATATGATCATACCAAACATTCAGAAACAAATGATCTATTGCTGGAAAAAAGACCCGATTGGTTTAGAGATAATTGGGGGAAATGGAAGGAATCAAGAGAGAAAGACGGAATCTATCAATATTTTATTGGTGAAAGCAATCGTCCGTTTAGTATGGTAATAAAAGAAAATAAACAATATTGGACACAAGAAGACGCGACAAAAGAGGCATGGAATGACGCAACGAAAAAAGTATCATACTTAATTGAAACTAAAATAAAAGATGAATATAGAGAAAAAATAACCGCATCGACAAACGTTAAAGGAACTCAGCAAGGTATTACAGCTAAAGAATTAATTGATCAGCAGGCACAGGAAATAATGATACTGGAATCTTCAGCCAGCTCTTCTTCAAGTTATAGATGGCTGACAGAAGCAGACTCTTTTTCTGAAACAAAAGAACAAACTAAAGGAAGAAAACAAAAAAGAGTAGCTGTAACAAGCTGCTGGATTGTGTTCAGAATTCCAAATTCAGAAATTGAAACAGCCATGAAAAGAATCAGTGAAGACCGCGAAAGGCAAATAAACGAGAGCAGTTTAGAAACCAGATTAATAGCAAATGAGGAAGCGGAATTTAACAGGTTATCAAAGGAATACGATGTTATAAAAACAGATCTGAATAATTATGAAATATCTATGAATGAAGAACTCTATGGACGCAGATACGAAGAATTGCAGCTAATAAACGCGCGGTTAAGAACACTGGATAGATTAAAAAACAGAGATGATAATATTGGTCAGAGGTACAGCAGTGTTTTACAGCAAATCGGAGATGATATTCTTGTGTTTAATCCAAGAGACAGCCAAAAAATAACTATTGAAAATTTGAGAGGCAGAATAAGGGAACAGGATGCTCTTCTGGATGAACTTCGCGATAAAAGACTGCAGGATATTATTGCCAGCAGACAGGGTTACAGCCTCCAGACACAGACGACTATTATTTCATATCCGCAAAGACCGCGCGAAATACAAGTACCTTCTGTAAATATTTTTGCGGCAGGCGATATGGTAACAAATATGGATTTTATTTCATTTGCCAATATCAACGGGATTAATAATCTTTCGAGGGCAAATAACGGTTTGTATTCTCCGGTAACTTCTGTTACATGGAACGACGCGGCAAGGTATTGCAACTGGCTGAGCAGGCTTTATAATTACGAACCTTGTTATGATGAAACAGGAGGACGTATTACGGGTTATAACAATAAAAGAAACGGCTTCCGTCTTCCGGAAGAAAATGAAATTATCGCTGTTCTTCAGGCAGGTTCCGGAATTATCAATCAAAAAGAATTTTCCGAAATCGGGATTTGGTGTTCTTCCGGTTCTCTGCAGTCTCCGTTAGTTTTAAGATTATCCGGAGGAACAGGGACAACTGCTTTAGATGGAGTTATGTTTCAATCAATAGACAGAGTTCAGTCTGATCGTGAGATCGGATTTAGGGTAGTAAGAAATGCAAGGTAGATCATTATGGCTTCTTGCTGTTGTTTTTCTCTTTTTCTGTATTTTTATTTACCCGCAGGAAAGCATGGATAATTTTATAAACAATTTTTATTGGTATCAAAAGTATCTGCCCCTTGATAATATTTCCGACTATCAGGCATTGAGAAATATGCTTATTCATTTAAAAGAAAATGATGAAGAAAGTTTTCACAGAATAGGCCGTGATTTGACAGACGCAATTAAATATTTTAATAATATCGCCGTTGAAAACGTGCAAAAAGAAAAACCTGCGGT
>JGI24695J34938_10003680_pt1 | contig 10496 bp, 8 predicted proteins | sample TergutCo191P3_FD_34938 | JGI IMG/M metagenome (IMG submission 34938) | reverse complement strand
CGCAAGAACATCGTTTTCGTGACTTGCCGTGTATAAACAAATATTTAGTTTTTCTTTTTCATTTTCGCAAATTTCAAAAAGAGTTCTGTAATAATTAATATCATGTACGGCGATGCCGTCTCTCTGCGCCGTTTCTTTTAACAAATTGTAAAACACATTAATCTGCCGAACGCCGCATGTATCTACCTTTATGCCCTTTTTTTCGGCAAGCGATATATTATACCGCCACTTTGGCTTCATTTGCATAAGAATTTCTTCGCAAGAAACATTTAAATCGATGATAACAGTATCCGGCGGCTGAACCGCCGCTGCGGCTTTTTTAAACCCCGCTATTAAAAATAATTCTTCTGTTTCTGTTTTCTGCCACGGCGGTTCAAAGCGCATAAACATAACGTTACGCGAAATTTGTTTTTTAAGCTTTTTCGCAATCTGCGCCGCTGCCGCCGGTCTTTGCTCTATCGGAAAAAATTCGGGAAACTCAGGACCCCACGGAACATACGCCAAAGAAAAACCCGGCGCTATTTTCCGTGATAATATTAATAGAGGAAATTTTTTAACATTATTTTCAAAAAATAACTCAACTAAAAACGCTGATGCTGTCCATCCAAAGATTGATTTAAAATTTCCCCACATGGAAGACTGCAGAAAAGATTCCGCCTTATCGCAGACAGAAAGATCAACTTTAGAAATATCTTTAATAAAATTACCGAAGCTAACGTTCGTGTAGTTCGCGGTAAAATTTTTAATGAACTTCTCCTTCAGGGATAATTGCCGTTCTAACCTGTTTGCCGTTAAGACATAATTTTTTACCGCCTGCCATTACAACAAAATCTTTTACATCGATAGGCTGTTTAAAAAACGTGTCAATGCCGATTTCGGCAGGCACTGACGACGGCTCTTCACCTTCGGGAAGAAACCTTGTTCCTGTCGGAATGTCTCCTGCATCAAGGACTTCGCATCTTTCCGCAGGCTGCCCGTCATCTCCGGGTTCTCCTTTTTTATCGCCTGCGGCAAGAAGCATACCTCTCGATTCTATGCCACGCAGTTTCGCGGGTTTTAAGTTATACGCAACAATTATTTTTTTTCCAAGGAGCTGCTCCGCTGTGTAAAACTGAACAAGACCCGAAACTATCTGCCTCTCCTCGCGCACACCAGTAACACCCTCACCTGTTTCTAAACTTATTACGTAGAGTTTATCGGCTTTCGGATGGCGCTCGACTTTTTCGATTTTTGCGGCGCGCAAATCCATAATAGAAGAAAATGTTTTAATCTCGCTCTTCGCCGCGGCTTGTCCTTCAGCTGTTCTTTCCTTCTGGCTGCCTGAATAACGTTCTTTAAGAATTTCTATTTTATCATCTTCAAGTTTGGAAAAAAGCACTTCGCTCGTTATTTTTATATCCGGTATTCCTTCGGGTTTCCCGATATTTTCCCAGTTTAAATTTTCTTTAAATTTTAAACCAAGGAAGGAAGCGATCTTGGAAGCTGACGCCGGCATATAAGGTTCGATCAAAACCGCAAGGTCGCGGACTATGTATGTTAAATCGCGGATTACTTCATTTGCTTTCTGCGGATTATCATTTTTTAATTTCCACGGCTGTGAATCCTGAAAATATTTATTCGCAAACGAAGAAAGCTCAAATATCTCCCTTAAAGCTTCTCTCAATTCGGCTTTGTCAAGTTTTTCTTTAATCAGATTTTCGCGCTTTACCGCTTCTTGCCAAAAAGCGCCATTGCTCTCGCCGCCGGGAATTTTTCCGTCATAATAGCGCGTAACAAAAGTGAGAGTGCGGTTTACAAGGTTGCCGAGGTTGCCGATAAGTTCTCCGTTAACTTTTTCCTGAAAATCTTTCCATGTAAACATCGAGTCCGCTTTTTCGGGGCGGTTGTAAAAAATATAAAAACGCCAGACATCGGCGGGAATTCCCGTTTCCACAGCATCAGTGCCGAAAACGCCCACTCCTCTTGATTTTGAAAACTTGCTGTTTTCATAATTTAAATATTCGGAACTTGACATATGATGCAGCATAGTCCATTTATCGCCGCTTCCCAAAAGACTCGAAGGAAAAATTACCGTATGAAAAGGAATATTATCTTTCCCGATAAACTGAAAAAGATCGACTTCGCCGGGTTTCTTCCACCAATAATCCGTAAATTCGCGCCAGTTTCCTTTTTCTTCACCTAACAAACCGGTAATAGAAATATAACCTATCGGAGCGTCAAACCAGACATAAAAAACTTTTTTTTCGTAGCCGGATTTGGGAACCGGTATTCCCCATTTTAGATCTCTTGTGATCGCTCTCTCTTTAAGACCGTCTCTTATCCATGCCTGCGTTACCTGTATCGCGTTATGCGCCCAAAAACCGTCAGCTGACGCTTTTTTAATCCAGCTTTCAAGTTTTTCTTTAATGGCGGGAAGATCGATATAAAGATGATTTGTTTTCTGCAATGATGGAGCGCTGCCGCATGATGAGCATTTCGGCTCTCTTAAATCGGTCGGGTCAAGAAGTTTTTGGCAGGATTCGCATTGATCTCCTCTTGCTTCCGCGCTGCCGCAGGCAGGACAGCTGCCGCGTATAAAACGATCGGCTAAAAATTTATCGCATGAAGAGCAAAAAAACTGTTCTATTGTTTTTTCAAGAATAAAACCGGCTTTATCAAGTTTTAAAAAAATATCCTGCGTAACTTCCGTCTGAACAGGCGTGGAAGTGCGCCCGAATTTATCAAAAGCGATATTAAACCATTTATATATATCCGCATGAATCGCATGGTAACGATCGCAGAGTTCTCTGGGAGAAATTCCTTCTTCCGCCGCTTTTGTTTCCGTGGCAGTGCCGTATTCATCCGTACCGCAGATATAAAGACACTCAATGCCGCAGAGCCTGCAAAACCGCGCGAACGCGTCGGCGGAAAGCACCTGTATAAGATTGCCAAGATGAGGTTCGTTGTTTACATAGGGCAGCGCCGATGTTATTAATCTTCTTTTTGCATTCATAAGACATGATAACAATCTAATGTGAAAACTTCAAGGAGAAATCATTTGCCCAGCTTTCTCCGCTTTTTAATGTTACGGGAAAACCCGGAAGAATGCTTTTGGTCTGGTAAAAATTATTTTTAAAAACCGTAATATAACAGCCGGAAAAAACTTTTGAAGAAGAGAAAACTATCTGCACTTCATTTCCTACATCATGTATTTTTAAATTATTGATATTCGAAAGAAACCTGTCTAAGATTAAATCATTTCCTTTTTCGTCAACCGTATAAATGCGGACAAATTCTTTTCCGACACCGGTAAATGAAAAATAAATCTGCGGAACAAACATAAATTTAAGTTCATCTTCGCCTGAATTTTTCAATACATAAGAAACCGTAAGCATATCTTTTTTTAATAAATAACATTTAACTATTTCTACCGCTTTATAAGGAACATCATCCTGACTCGGCAAAAGCCTGAAACACGATTTTCCTTTTTTATCCTGAGAACACGCTTCAAACTGCTCGTCAAAACAAAACCGTGAATTGCCGGAAGAAAAAACCGGAGCTTCTTCGATTTCAATGTCCGGAGAAGTTATGATATCCGAAAACGAAGTCCGTCTTCCGGATTTATCGCATCCGCTGTCAAAATAATTCCAGTCTTTCGGAAGATAATCAAGCTCAAAAGCGCCTGCTCCCTTTAATTGCACATAACAATTAATTTTTGAATCCTGAAATAAATATTCATTAATGCCGTCAAAATCAAAATCATATTGAATAAGCGAAGAAATTGTTTTTCCTTTGTCTTTAGAAGCGCTGTCTCTTGCAATGCGCTCCGCTTTTAAAAGCGCGCTGTACGCCGCTTTGCGAAGATCGCTTCGCAGATATCCGCTGCCGGGAGTAAAAAGATCTGAATCCTGGGCTTTCCATAATTCTTCTCTTGCGTTTGTTTTTCTGTGCCTGTCGCCTTTTATCTGGTTTATCAGAACATTAGTGTATGTCATTTTTGAATAGATGCCGTTTGCTTCATCATGTTCTATTATGAAACGTCTCGGAGAAAAATCATTCGAAATTGCCGATGAATCCGGGAAGCTTCCTTTATTGAAAAATTTTTGACTCTTTAATATTTTTAACGGCAAAGTTGTTTCTACGATATTTTCGGATAACGATATTTCTTCAAAAAAACGATTCCAAGCAGCTTCTTCCGTTTCTTCCGCGGACAGCGGAACTTTATCCGGAAAAACACATGCTACAACGCTGCCCGATGAATCTGTCAGCGAATGTAATTTTCTTTTTATATCGTTAAAAACCTGCGAAAAACTTTTAAATGACAGTTCTTTTTCAAGCGATAACGAAACGGGAAAAACAGATATAATCTTTCCCTGATCTTCGCTGATACACGGCGAAAAAAGCTGCGCGCCTAAAAGCCCAGTTTTTTTAAATTGATCCTGAGATAAAAATGTATAACTCATATCGCTCGCCGCAAGAGAAGCCGCGAGGTGCTGCTCCCAAATAAAACCGGGTATCCAGCAGCCTTGAGGTCTTTTTCCGAAATGTTTGCGAAGATAAGTCGTCATAAGTTCTATTTGTCCGATCCTGTCCTGCACGGGGATCAGCGGGAAACAAGGTTCATAAAAACCGCCGCCGAGAATTTCAACCTGTTTTCTTGCGACCAAATCTTCCATAAGCATAAAAAATTCCGGATGATTTCTTTCGATCCAGTAAAGTAAAATTCCCGAATAATGAAGGACAGCCTGAATGTTCGAGTAACGGTTTAGATTTTGAATAAAAGGAAGCATTCTGTTCGCGTAAACATATTCGAACTCGCTGTCGGGAGAACCGGAAGGAATATGAGCATGAGAGCCTAAAATTAAATTTATTTTTTTATCTTTCACCCGGCGTCAATCATCCTGAAAATTAATAATGATGCTGTCGTAAAAATGAGCGATAATAAACCCATCGCCGTTAAAACAAGAGGCTTTCCGCGCATAAAAACAGGAACCGCTTCCAAAGCCGCGCGTTTTCTTATTTCTCTTATTATCAAGTTAACAAGAAATATTCCCGATGTAAAACCGAACGCAAGCACAACGCACTCAAGAAAACTTCCCGCGATATTTACGCTGATAAAAACAGCCGCGGCTGTTATGCCGCACGGAAAATTTATTATCGATTCGTCATGCGATTCTTTTTTTAATAAAAACCGGAAAACAAAAAATTCCAGGCTGTCATATACAATCGCGCTTATCGGAAAAATAAGAACATACACAAAAATCCCCGATAAAACCGAATAAACAACTCTGGAAAAGAAAAACCATAAAAATATTATCGAAATAAAAATTAATCCCGATTTTATCAGCGTTAACCTGTTAACAGGAACTTTCGATTCCGCCGCTCCCCTTATGCCAAGCGCGCATTGCAAAACAAGATTCATGGTAAATCCCGAAAAAATCAATAAAAGTAAAAGCGTTCCGTTCATATATTTTCTCCGGGGAAAAATTTATTTTTTCCGTGCTGATACAGGCATGTAATATATCCCAATAATAAAAGCGCTCCGGCGGAATGTTTGAATATACTAATCGGGAAAAAAGAATTTTCACTGAAGTACATAATCGTAATCAACCCCTGATACGAACCGGGGAAAGAAAGCGAACAATATGACAGCGGCTCTCTTACTATCGAAAATGACACAAGTAACGCCGCAAGCGATACAGCCTGAGAAATTGTATCGGAGACATGTTCAAACACGTCGCTTTGTGATTTTTCGTAAGTTAAAGAAATTTGTTTTGCAATGCCGGAACCCGCGCAGAACATCGGAACAAGAAGGAGCAGCATAAAAACTTCCAGGGTTGCGAACGGACATAAAAGCCAGAATAATAAAAGATATATTCCGCCGAAAAATGCCGCAAAACATGTATATAAAGTATCTCTTCCTTTTTCCGGAAAAAATTTTTTCCCTAGATATGTTATTACAATGGAATAGGAAAAAGCGGAAAGCCCGTATACCCAGAATAAACTTCCCGCGATTGTTATTGCCCATGAAAGACGCGCCGACGCCATAATCAAAAGCCCGGCTCCCGTTAATCCTCCAAGCGGAGAAAGCGATCCCCAAAATGTATATTGCCGGCTTAAATTCATTTGTTCTCTCCGGATTGCAGGCTGACCGCTGTTTCTTCTATTCTGCCGATATAAACCTGCAGAATGCTCTCCGATATTTCGTCAAAAATCTGAACGGCATGAGCGCTTAAAGGAATTATTTCGTACGCTTTATTATCGGCGGAAACAATTGCACCTAACGGAATCAATATCCCGTTTTGAAACACTCCAAAAACAAACATCCTGTCTGTAGAATTATACATTGAAAACCAGTATCCTAAAAGTCCGGCTCTGCCTTTCTTCGCCGGAATGAACGATCCCAGCCTGCGAGAATCGTCATTATTAACAAGCGAACTATTAACCGCGCGCATCAGGGTGTTTGCCTGAACAGGCTGAGTAAGAATCCAAATTAAAGTTAACAGCAAAAGAAGCCCCGCGACCCATGCAAGCAGTATGCCTCTGTCTTTTAAAATTTGAATCTGATGATTTGTTATTTTTATCATATCAAACTCTCCGGAATTTTATCGCTTGTTTTACCGGAAAGAAAAAATTTATCTTCTATAACCCTTATCATCGGCGTTATGCAGTTTACAAGCGCAAGAGCGAAAAAACATCCCGAGTATTCCATGCATTTGTATCTGAAAAACCACGAAAGAATTGCACCTAACACCACGGTTAATAAAATGCTGCCTTTTAATTTGGCGCTGCTTGCCGGTTCCGCGGAAAGAATAAAAGCCGCCGCGATAGTGCCGCCCGAGAAAATTCCGTACAGCATATCGCCGTTCCATAAAACTCCGTTTACATCTCCGGCCATCTGTATTAATAATCCGTAAACCGAAAGAAACACAAGCGGAATCCAGCCGCGGTTGATGCCGATAGCCGTAATAATTATAGTGCCGATTAAAAGAGCGAATAATCCCCTGTCTGTAATAATACCGGGACTGCTTGCCAAAAATAAATCGACATAACCCGAAGGAAGCTGAACTCCTGCCGCCTGCAATATATTTGAATTTAAAAAATCCGTTATTGAACTCGCGGCTGAATTAAAATCTCCCGAGAGCGATATTTCCGAAACAGAAGGCATATTCTCGTGTTTAAAAACCGAAGGCCACGAAAAACGAATAAAAAGCCATCCGCCCAAAGCGGGATTAAGCCAGTTTGATCCAAGTCCGCCGAAACTGTATTTTACGACAGCGACAGCAAATGCCGCGCCGAAAAAAACATACACAGGATGAATCTGATTCGGCAGCAGCAGCGAAAGAATCATCGCCGTCGCAGCCGCGCTTCCGTCAAAAATTTTTTTAAATTTATATTTTTTGCATGTTAATAAAAGTTCGATCAGCACGGCGGAAAAAAACGAAGTGAAAGCGACAATTAAAGACCTTCCTTCGTCGCTTAACGCCGACTGAAGAACGCATAGAAAAGCGCATAAACTTACAAGCCACATTCTCGCCGTGCTTGATACGGAAATACTGATCTGAGGTTTATGCGAAAATATCATTTTTTGTTCAGGCACCCTTCGCCCCCTGCTCTTCATTCCGCGCGGACTGCCCGTTTGTATCCTGATTTTTTTCCAGAATAGTTTCGAGTAACGGCAGCGCTGACGGACAAACTATTTTACAGCAGCCGCATCCGTGGCATCCTGTAGCCCACGCGTTTTTTATTTCGAGCGTTCTGATTCGCTTGTAAATATTCTGCGGATCAAGTCCTATGGGACAGACCGCTCTGCACTCTCCGCAGTTAATGCAATTCTGCTGACCATGATTCGCCGCCTGCGATTTTGTCATGGCGACTATCGCGTAACATGATTTCCCGACAGGCTCATCCAGATACATTACTTCTCTGCCCGAAAGAGGAGAACCTGTCACAATTCTTTCCGGCGCTTCGCAGAAACCGCCGCATTGTTCGATCACTTCGCCGATTCTTGTCCCGATCCTGACTTTTAAAATCTGCGGTTTTCTCACAGCCGAGCCGCCTACAGCGACATACCTGTCCAGTATCGGTTTTTTACGGACAACGGCGTCTTCCACCGCGGCAAGAACAGCGGGACCGAAAACCAAAAGCGTACCGAGATTTAATCCTTCTTTTTTTTCATAAGCGCGCAGCGTCAATTCAAGTTCCCGGTGTTTATGCTGAGGATATCTGCCGCCCATTAAAACAAGCGAAGAAGGAATATCCAATTTTTTCGCTCCGGCAAGAAGCATCTGCCCCAAATCTTTGTCACGATAAGAAACCGCGAATACAATCGCCGAAGTTTTTAAACATGCTTTTGCCACAATTGCAGCTCCCTCAATTACGGCGTTAAATCTTTCACGGCACAGCGCGAAATCGGCAACAAGCCACGGGTCGTCAAAAACACAGCGGACAACTATCGTAAGTTTTTCGCTTTCCCTTCTGCTGATCGAAATCATGTCAGCTAACGGCTTTTCGGTGTTTTCCATTTCGGCGATTCCGTAATCCGAAATAATTCTTTGAATATCATAACCGTTTAATCCGTTCCAGATTAAAGAGTCTTCTTTTCTGCCGAGCCTGTCAAAAGAGCCTTCCATTTTTATTACAAACGCGTCATTTTCCGCGCCGTCTCTGTCCTTCCATGTGACTTTACGTATAATTTTTCCCGGAACTGTCGCGTGAATATTTACGGCTCCCGCGGCGGATGCTTTGGCGATTAACATGCCTTCACGCACAGTGTCGCCGACCTGCACGATGGGAAGAATACGATTATTTTTACTTCCAAGAGAAATTATGGAAAGCCCCGGCAAAAACGCGTCGACTACATCGGATGTTTTAAGCGGCGCGGTCGGATCATCGTAAGCAAGTCCTCCTCTGGGAAATGAATATGTCTTCATATTTTAAGCGTCCTTTTGTATGCTCATGTAATTGCTGTTATTATACATCTTCTTCTTGTTCCAGTTAATACCTTTAAAGCGATATTTGCCGGAACTTTCGCCTTGGGTTTTATTCAAAATTTTCAGTTTAATTTCGGAAGAATGAGAGCTTTTCTTTCTGGCAAAAAGACCCGGCAATAAAAACGGCAGCAATACCAGCAATAAAAGTTTATCCGAAATTCTGCCTGTGCCGCCCGACGGAGACATTCTTTGCCCTGAGTTTACGTCTTCAAAAAAATCCAGCAGTGGTTTTAACGGAAAGGGAGGAAAATCGTTTAAATTTAAACTCTGAGTTTTAGAAACAGTAATCGAGGGAAGTCCGTCAGCGTCATAAAAAAATTCCGGAAAAAAAGCGGAAGTTGAACCGATCTTTCGAACAGAGAAAAACACTTGAAAATTTAAATGATCATGATAATCATTTTCGCCGACAGTAACGTCGAATTTTCCTTCCGAATCATAAGAGGATGTCATATAAGGAGCGGCGATTAGAACAAAAACGGCTGCCGCGGCGAACGGCAGTATATAAACAGGAAACGCGAATTTCGGATCGCTTTGTTTAATTATCAATACCGGATTAAATCTTTTGTGCTTTTTGCGCGTAACAGAAATAATTTTCTGCGATAAAATAAAAACAGCTAACGAAGACGCGAAAACTGCGCAGATAAATAATATTTTTACCTGAGAGAAATAAACAATACACGCGAAAACAGCCGGAAATAACAAAAAGAAAAGCCAGCAAAACCTGTACTGAAAAATATAATTTTTAAAAAAACGCTTTAAGCTGAAGTTCCTGTTTGCGCGCGATACTCCGCCGGATAACTGTATTTTTAATTCATAGCATAAATCCTTAAGCAGAATAAAAAACGCGGAAAAAACAGCGGCGCATGCAATCCCGTGAGCGCCGAAAAAAGCAAGCGAGGAAAAAACAGGAATAAGAGCGATAATGCTTCCGGTTCCGTTAGTATTTTTTCTTTTAATCAGGCAGATAATAAAAAAAAGCAGCGATGCCGCTCCGTATGCCGCGAAAAAAAGATACAGCGGACGGCCTACTCCGAAATAATTGACAGAATACGGAATATCGCCGAAGATATTATCGAACTGCTCATTAATTAAACTTACATTCCAGCTTCCCGCCTGAAGAGGTATATAAAAAAAGCGTTTATCATCTTTTATAAAAATTTCTTTTAATTTATCGGCGTATCCGTCATTGCGCGGATCAAAATGAAAAACCCGATCGTAATATTGATCCAGAGGAATTTTTTTTATCGAATCAAATTCGTCAAGCAAAACCCACTGCGAAGATTCACTGACGGGAGTCCCTCCGAAAAAATGACTGCCTTTATCAAGGAGAGAAAGAACAAATTTATCTTCCAGCGCTGCGTCCGCGGAAACAACCGCATAACCGCCGCGGAATTCCTCGTAACCCATAAGCGAACCGAGAAAAAGAAGCCCGAACGCGGCGGAAAATGAAATTAAACAGATCAGCAGGAAGGAGCGGAAAACAGACATATTCGCCTAAAAAATAAAAAAGAAAACCGCGATAAT
>JGI24695J34938_10003676_pt1 | contig 10504 bp, 9 predicted proteins | sample TergutCo191P3_FD_34938 | JGI IMG/M metagenome (IMG submission 34938) | reverse complement strand
AATGAACTCTTTGGCTGCCAAGCCTGTGGTTAAGCAAACACTCATCTTCCAGTCGAAACCCAGCGGACGTAGCGCCGGCTCTATAAATCGTCCGAAAGAGGCTAAGTAGGTGCCATTGCGAAAGTCATTCTCAGGGTTTTCAACAGGGCATTCGGCAACGGTGGCGCCTTGTAGCAGTTCGGTTTTGTCGGTTCGGGGGAAGTGGCTCAGGAACCAAATCGCCATCATGGCAATAAGGACTACCGTGCCTATTTTTTTCAAGTATTCGTAGCCGGCATCCCACGTAAGGAGAAGCACTTTTTTCATCTTCGGCTTTTGCAGCGGCAACACTTCTACGGGCGTCAAATCCAACTCAGTTTTAAAAAACACTCTGTCTAAGAAAATTGCCGTAAGAATCGCCATGACAATAGTAAGCCCGTACAAGCCAAACATAATGAGGATAGGGTTTTGCGGGAAAAAGGTGCCCACCAAAAGCACCAAAATGGGCAAACGTGCGCTACACGACATAAAAGGGATGAGCAACATGGTTAAGATGCGACGTTTGGTGTCTGGAATAGTGCGGGTTACCAAAATTGCCGGCACGTTGCAGCCGAAGCCCATCAATAAAGGGATGGCAGAGTTGCCGTGCAAGCCAATTTTGTGCATCATATTGTCTAACAGCGCTGCCACGTGTGTGAGGTAGCCGCTCTCCTCAAACATGTACATAAAAAAGAAGAGTATCAAGATGTTGGGCAAAAAGGAAAGGACATTCCCTACCCCATTCACTACACCGTTGCTGATGAAATCGTGTAACATGCCATGCGGAATAACCGTTGCCAAATAGAGATTTAGCCGCTCTAAGAGCCACACAATGCCCTCTTGCGGATATTTTCCCAACATAAAAGTGCAGAAAAACATCAACCACATAAGAAACAGAAAGATAAAGATGCCCGGTAGTTTATTAGAAAAAAGTGAAGAACTATGCAAAATGTTATTATTTATTTGATTTATATCTATTTAATAAAAATTATTTAAAATTGCCGCGAAGATATATGAAAAAATGACAATCTAATTCCTTTTTTTTGCATCTTTTTCTCATTAATTTGACATTATTAAAACTTTTCTGCATCATTCAATACTTTTTTAACATATTGATTATTAGAAAAATAATTTTCAAAAAACGATTTTTGAATTGAAAAAAAATATATTTTCGCCGCACTTTAAATTTTAAAACAGAGGAACAATGAAAAAACAAAAAGAAATCTCTCTTTCAATGAAATATAAGGCGGATGTTAGCGATGTGAAAAGGATGTTTTCAAAAATGCGCACCTATCGTGCTAATTATCCGATGTTTAAAGACTATAAGATTTATTTGTGCCTTGCTTCTTTTCGTTTTCGCGCCTCTGTGAGGACTCGCGCCGCAGAAGAAGGGGTGGTGCTGGTGCAGCAAAGAGGCGATAAGATTGAGGTTGTGAGCGAGAATGTTAAAGCATGGAATTAATAGGGAGTGTAATCATCACTATTGCACTTTTTTTGTTTGCTTTTTATATTTTTGCCGCAATTTTAATCCATTATTGTTATGAATAAACTGATTTTAAAACTATTTTTTCTGTTGTTCTGTTTTTCAATCACAACAAGTGTTTTTGCACAGGAAGGTTTTCAACAAAAAAAAGATTCTTTAAAGAAAGTAATTGCCGCCACGCAAGGTAAAGAAAAATTAGATCGGCTTATGAAATGCTGGCACAGCAGATGTTTTATTATGAAGATAATGTAGATTCTATTCTTGTGTTTTATAATAAATGGGAAAAAGAAGCTGAAAAACAAAAAAACATTGAATTACAAGGCAATATAAAATATTTTACACTTGCCGCTGTGTCAAACCGCGACAGGAAGGAGCTTTTTCTAACACTGATTTATCCCTCTTTAGATTTTTTAAAAAAACATGAAAGATGGCAGTATTACGATTATCTTCAAAATGCTTTATTTAGAATCTATATTAGAGATAATAAATATGTAGAAGCGATTCAACACGCAAAAGCGTTGCATGAAGAAACCAAACTAAGCCAAAGAAAGGAAGGTATTGCAGTGGCACACAGGATGTTGGCAGTTGCGTATTTAACGGTTGGCAGGTATGCCGATTCGGAAGAACATGGCAAAATGTGTGTAGAAATTTTAGAAAGTCTTGATCATCCTCATCCCCTGCTTCAAGATGCTTATATTGTTTGGGTGGACGCCTTAAATTATCAAAAAAAATATGATGAAACCTTGAATGCATTAAAACTGTGGGAAGTAGCCCTTGAGCAACTGGGGCACGACGCCATTACTATGTATGATTTTTATTGGATATCCGCTATCGCCTACATTGATATGGGCGATTTGGTTAAGGGTGAAGCATATATGTTAAAAGCTGATTCAATAGAAGCTAGTCATTTTCATAAGCCGCGACATTCCCGCGATCTGTTTTGGGCAAAAATTAAGGAAGGGCGAAAAGAGTATGCGCAAGCGCTTGATTTGATTAATGCTTCATATCCTGATATTTCAAGTGATATCGAAATATTACCTGTGAAAGCGCGCCTCTTGTGTAAAATGGGAAGAGGCATAGAAGCTTATCCCTTGTACGAACATTTGCAAGAAGTAAAGGACTCTCTTCAAAAGAATTATTTTAATGTTCAATTAGACGAGCTCCGCACCCAATACGAAGTGGATAAACATATTGCCGAAAAGGAGCGCAACCGCAACTACTTCCTGTTTGCGCTCGGGGGGTGCGTTTTGCTGCTCATTGTTCTGGGAATTTGGATCTCTTATAGCCGCGCCATTGTGAAGAAAAACAGAGGTTTGTATCTGCAAATCAAAGAACAGGACCGTTTGGCAAGTGAGTTGGAGGCGATGACAAAACATTATGAAGAGGTTGCGCCATTGATTCCACCTGAGTCGGATGTAGAGACGCGATTAATGGTGTCTCTACCAGGCACCCATCAACAGCGCCAGTTTGTTTCACGCCTGCGCAACTACCTGCTTGAAAACAAATACTATACAACATTTGATATTGATATTCAGGAACTCACCTCAAAAATGGCAACCAACAGAACTTCGCTGTTTGAGGCGCTGAAAGCAGTTACCGGCAAAACTCCGATGGAGTTCATCAACGATTTGCGTTTAGATGAAGCCAAGCGCCTGCTCGACGATTCAAACCTTACCATAGAAACCATAGCCATTGAATGCGGGTTTTATACCGCCCGCACTTTCTACCGCCAATTCCGTGAGCGATACCGTATTAGCCCTACGGAGTACAGGAAAATTGCGGGGGAGCAGAGGTGATTTAGAATTTAAGAATTTAAAGATTTAAGGTTCAAAGTTTGAAGAAAAAAGTGTAAAAAGCGCTCAGATAATCTTGGAGAAAAGTGTAGTGAAACTTGTTTTTTAACTCAAAAAAAATGTATTTTTGCGGAGTTTTAACTTCAAATAATTGTAGTAAAATTCAAAATTAACTTCAAATTTATGTATAGAAAAAGCATTAAAGAACTAATAAAGTGGAAATTAGATAAAAGAAGAAAACCTTTAATTATTTTAGGGGCAAGACAAGTGGGGAAAACTTGGCTCATTAAAGAATTTGGCAGAACGGAATACAAACGAACTGTTTATATCAATTTTGAGGAAGAAAAAAAGATGCGAGAATTATTTATCGCCGATTTTAACATCTCTCGCATAATTTCTGCTTTGGAAGCATTTGCAGGATATCAGATTGAGCCAAATGAAACTTTAATTGTATTTGATGAGATTCAAATGGCTTCTCAAGGAATAACTTCGCTGAAATATTTTTGTGAAAATGCACCTCAATATAATGTTGTTGTATCTGATTCGCTGCTCGGAATGATGTTGCATGAAGGCACGTCATTTCCTGTTGGAAAAGTTGATTTTTTGCACCTCTATCCCATGTCTTTCTATGAATTTCTACTTGCAATGAACGAGAACGGTTTGGCAAACATTTTAGAGAACAAACAATTTGATATAATGTCGTTGTTTTCCAATAAATTTATTGAATTTTTAAGATATTATTTTTATGTTGGCGGAATGCCCGAAGCTGTTGCCACATTTGCCGAAAATCGCGATTGGCAAAAAACAAGAAAGGTTCATCAGAAAATTTTGTTGGCTTACGAACGCGATTTTTCAAAGCATGCCCCAAAAGAGATCTTTCCCCGCATCAAAATGGTTTGGCAATCAATTCCTTCGCAGTTGGCAAAAGAAAATAGAAAATTTCTATACGGACTGATCAAAGAGGGAGCACGGGCAAAAGAGTTTGAATTGGCAATTCAATGGTTGCTCGATTCCGGTTTATTGATACAATGTTTCAGAAATAAAGAACCTAAAATACCACTCAATGCTTATCAAGACTTATCGGCTTTTAAACTCTATCACAACGATATAGGATTATTGAGCGCTATGTCAAAATTAAGTCCGAGAACTGTAATTGAAGGAAATTTACTTTTCACAGAATACAAAGGTGTACTTGCAGAACAATTTATAATTCAGCAGCTTAAAATAGACGACAAGCTGTCAATTTTCTACTTTTCACCCGATTCATACAGCATGGAAGTTGATTTTATTATTCAAAACGAAAACGATGAAGTCATTCCGATTGAAGTGAAAGCCGGAACAAATTTAAAAACCAAAAGTTTTAAATTTTTTTGTGAAAAACACAAACCCACAAAAGCGATTCGCACTTCACTCGCCGATTATAAACAAGAAGCATGGATGACCAATTTGCCATTGTATGCAATCAATATGATTTAAAATCATACCGCCCGCACTTTTTACCGCCAATTCCGTGAGCGATACCGTATTAGCCCTACGGAGTACAGGAAGATTGCGGGGGAGCAGAGGTAATTTAGAATTTAAAATTTAAAGATTTAAGGATTTAATTTGTAGTACTCTATTATACAAATAGATGTCCTAATGAAACAACATTTACTTTGTCTTTTCGGGTATATGACGAAGAGCCGGAAATCAATACATTGAGAGAAAGACATTGTGCAGTTTTTTGGGGTGTTAAGCGTGTTAACATTTTTTGTAAATGATCGGCGGCGAGGTATCTACGAAATGTCATTTCGGTTTTATGCATTGTTGCACCGAAGAGCGAATGTGAGTTTGCAATCTGGTGTGTGCATTAGTCATGTGTGTAGGAACACGATATTGCAAACGCGGAAAAGCGACCGCCACTACTCTTTCAATAGCTTCTTTTACCATTTCTCGTATCTCTATAATCAAAGCCAAAGCACTATTTTATTCTTCAAATGTCAGATACATATCCTCAAAGTTCAGTATCAATGTGTTGAAATACATCAATACATCTGCTCCAATATACCCATCGTAATTTTCAAAAGACTTAATCTTCTCTTGCGTAACAAAAATGCTCGGGAGTGTCAGTTCGTAGCCGCCTGTCATAAATGATATGTTTTCCAATACATAATGTTTGGAAATGATGCTGGTGCTACCGGCGCCTCCTCGCTTAAGATTGTATAACTTAGCTTTCTCTTGAATTTTATCTTGATGTGCTTTGAAATATCTCTCACTAAAAAAAGAGCTATTGGTACCTGAATCTATAAACAAAAGTACAGTATCGCTATCTGCTTCCGCCTGAACTAACATCGTAGATCCGTCAAAAAACAGATTGTGCAAATCACGTTTCTGAGGATTGCCAGACACTATAATACTCTTGTCTTTATTTATCTTGATTTCCTTCATTTGATACATGATCGGGAATCCGATGATTCCGTATATAGTATAATCGAAATCTTTAAAAAAAAGAAACTCATCGGCAAGCACCAAAAAAACAACATTTTTCACTAACAAGTTGCCGATCCACAGGCTGTCGGAAACCCCTACTTTCGATTGTATTTTAACTCCTAATATATTTTCTACTTCGAGCGATGATTCCAACACGCGAATACCTAATCGCTTGGCACAACTTTCAGTTACAACGGATAAACTGGCTCCCGTGTCAAAAACAAAATTCTCTGATTCGCCCCCACTCGTCACCGGCACTAGCAGATGATTAAACATAAGATTGCGCGAGATGGGGATAGTTACGTCAGTGGTGATATGTATTTTTTGCGGAAGAACTTCTCGCAATGGTTCGAAAGTATTGTAACTATCTATCATATTGGCAAAATCAAGACTATCCGCAGCATGAGCATACTTATCTATAGCTTTCTTCATTGCTTCAACACTTGCGCAGTATTGATATTGCTTTACTAAATTGTCGGCTTTTAGTTTATATATTTTCCAAGAAAGCGTATCATTCAGTGAATTTTCATATTTATCGAATAATAAGTCAATGGTTTGCAACGATTGTTCGGTTTGGTTAAATGCGTTTTGTAAATGCGCCTCAAGAAACAATGCAATGCCTTGCGATATTTCCGTTCGTTCATTTTTCAAACAGGCTTCCAAACGAAACATGTCTTGGTTGTCCAGCATTAGAAGCAATTTCCGTTCCACTAACGGATTAGACTGTTGTTCTGCCGATGGATTAGTTTTTGACGTACATGCCGCCAACAATATGGCAAGCAAGAGAATAAAGGTTTTCAGACATATATCCATTATTTCGTCTTTGGGGAGTTTCAATGTGCGTTTCACAACGTTCAGATATTCCGAAAGAACTTGTGTAGAAATTACTGGATAGAAAGCAAACAAACTCGTTGCTATTTCCTGTTTATCCACTTCATCGTTACTGTGACAGTAAACAAGGACATTTGTATAAAGTGCAATTGTTTTATTCATAATTATTTGCGTCATCGCGATTGAACTTGAAATTTTTTGTGCCGAATAAATATTTTGATGGTATTGCTTTAAACCTATTCTTGTTTATTCTTGCAATTTCATTTGAGGCAATTCAAGAGGAAACGCTATTAGCTCAACATTTCGTCCATACCACTCACGCGGAATATTCAGTGATATCATACTGTCAATTTCGGTTGGAATAAAAATTGCTCTGTACATTGTCTTGTTCTTTTTTTAATTACGCCGCAAAGATAGAATTATTATTAAAGACAGAAAAAAACCAAAAAACATTACAAAAAGCATGAAAAAAGGATTTAATTTATATTGTACTGATTGCATATAGTGGGAGATTGGTCATCCAAGTTTCTTCTTTATAGTCGGCGAGTGAGGTGCGGATGGCTTTTGCGGGGCTGTATTTTTGGCAAAAAAGTTTAAAACTGTTTGCAGTAAGATTTGTTCCAGCCTTGACTTCAATCGGAATTATTTCATTAGCTTTTGTCTGAACAAGAAAATCAACTTCATATTTACTATTATCAAATGTAAAATAATGAATTAACAAATTTTCTTTTTGAGTAAATTGTTGAAATACATATTGTTCAGATAATGCACCTTTGAACTCTGTAAAAACCGCATCGCCATCCACAATTACCCTTGAATTGAGTTGCGCCATGGCTCCTAAAAGTCCAACATCATTGTGAAAGAGTTTGAATGCCGACAATTCTTGATATGCCACAAGTGGCAATGCATATTTTGTCACATTGTAAACCTTGTGCAACAACCCTGCATCTGTGAGCCATTGAATTGCCAACTCAAAATCTTTTGCCCGTGCACCAGTTTTTAAAAGTCCATAAATAAATTTCTTATTTTCTTTTGCCAACTGTGCAGACATACTGTCCCAAACCATATTGAGTCGTGGCAAAATCTCTTTGGGAGCATGTTTTGAAAAATCGTTGCGATAAGAAGTGAGAATTTGATTTTGAATACGACGAACATTTTGCCAATCACGGTTTTCTACAAAATCTTCTACAGCTTCAGGCATTCCGCCTACATACAAATAATATCTTAAATAGTTGATTAATTTACTGTTAAAAAAGAATAGATTTTCTAAATCTTGTTTTTCGAGCAATTCTGCAATTCCCGTTTCGCCCATTGCCAATAAAAATTCGTAGAAATTCATCGGATACAGTTTCATAAAATCCACTTTTCCCACAGGAAATGATTCTTCGGGATGGATGTTAATTCCTAACATTGAACCGGCTGCAATGATATGATATTGAGGTGAATCTTCATAGAAATATTTTAACGCAGTAATTCCTTTTGGGGCTGCCTGAATTTCGTCAAAGACAATCAACGTGTCTGCAGCAGTAATTTTAAGATTGCAATACGCATTCAACACCGTAATGATTCTGCCCATCTCAAAATCCATCTCAAATAAGTCTTTCGGAGCGTTTGGGCGTTCAAAATTTATGTACGCCATTTGCTTATATTCTGTTTTGCCAAATTGTTGAATCAGCCAAGTTTTCCCAACTTGTCTTGCCCCAAGGAAAATAAGAGGTTTTCTTTTTTTTGATAATTTCCACTGTATAAGTTCTTTAATCTTTATTCTATACATTTATTTCTTATTTTTTATTATTAGTAAATACATTTTTCTCCAAGAAAAGTTGCTGCAAAAATACATTTTTCTCTAAAAATTTGTACTTCTTGTCCTAAATTCCTGATTTTTTGTCGCACTTTTTCGGGTGTAAAGTTGCTTTTTTGCACCCGAAATTATTACAAAAAATAGATATGAATATTCTTATTTTCATTTTTAGCGGAATCTCCATCCTAATTTTGATAAGTCTGTTTATTCTGTGGTACTATTACAAAAAAACAATTAGAAAAAAGGAGCGAGCTATTGTGTATCATATCCATGAAGAGGAGAAACTAAAAAAAGAGTTAGAATATCTAAATATAGAAAAGAAGGTAATGGAGAAAATGGTGCGAGAGGAGTTTGAAGGAGTGGCGCTGCTACACAGAAAACAGAAAAGAATTAGGAATTAGGAATTAAGAATTAGGAATTACACCTATTAACCATTAACCATTAACCATTTATCATTAATCACTTAATAATATTTATTTTATGAAAAAAATCAACAAATTTAATTTCAACAGGTTTTCCCGCGGGATGCGGATGTGCCTAATTTTTCTTGCGCTGCTGGTATGCAGCATTACGATGCCAACGAAAACGTGGGCGCAAGGTGTGTGGGATGCCCCATTTAACTCAAATTACGGTTGTTATATTATGGGATACACGACCTCCTATATTCGCTTGGATTTTCCGCATTATGCAGATGCCGGCAGTGACCGCTACATTTCCAATAATGTGAGTGGTCTTGGGGATGCGGGATCCGCAATCTATTATTCAACAAACGGCGGAAGTACATGGACGGTGCTGGTTTATGTTTATAACCGAGATCAAAATTCAGACAATTGGTACTGGTCGGGGCTTAAAACTGCGAGTACAAGCTATACCGTTTATGCCACCACCCCCCGTTTTGGTTCAAAAGGAGGCAACGGCATGGATGAATTACTGAGTAATTCATGGCTGCATTCGCATTACAATAAAGACAGTGATGGCTGGACGCACACAGGACTGCGCTGGAATTATACCAACATCATCTCAGATAAGGCTGTGATATTTAAGCATGAAGGCGTATTAAGACATAACAGCTTAGGAAGTTACAACTTTACATGGTACGGCGATTATCCGATTGTGGTCGGCAATCCATTGCATGCGCCCACGGTGAGCGCCTGCGAAATTTTGCCCGACGGCAAATTAAAAATTACCGCAAACATTTCCGGCTATACTTCGGCAGATGACAATGGCAGTTATTATAGCCCCAACAGAGGTATGTTGTTGCAATCGCAAACATCAGGATTTGTAAATACCATTACCTGTGATATTGCCAACAATATAAGCAATCATACGAGTGGAGGCCCGCATGTGTTTACCACCACCGCAGCAATCACAAAGGCTAAGTTAAATTCGGGCGAAACCTATCGGGTGGGTTCCTGGCGCAGAGACTACAGATGTACGTCGGCAACAACAATAGGGGGAAACACAGGTTATAACTTAAGATTTTCCAATAATTACGCTGTCCCCTCTTATCCTCAACCTTCCAATCTTTCTGCAACATTAACCAATGGTAAGGTTAAACTGACCTGGAATATGGTAGTCGGTGCAACCAATTCGCCAACCGATGGATATACAATTCAGTGGCGCGTAGAAAATGGTGTATGGGCAGACGTGCCCGGTGTTACAAAAAATTATGACAGAACCGAAACGACTCCTTCGGTGGAGTTTGACTATCCCGAATATAATGCAGGAAAAAACAACTATGAATTTCGCATAAAGCGCGCCAATATGAACTGGGGCGCAAAAGGCTCAGATAATGTGCTGTATGAAGCCGCCACTCCGATTGAGATCAACACCGATCATACTGAAATTGCTAATATTACTGCTCAGTCTTCAAGTAGCGGAATTACACTGAATTGGACTTTGACAGAAGGCGTTATCAAAAGTACATGGAAATACAGAATCACAAGAGTGGTAGGCGCTACTCTGTTGACAAACACTCTTGATATTACTGCTCGAACCTATTTTGATAACGGTATTCCATCGTGTCAAGCCAATTCATACAGGATAGAAATCATAGACGGAACCACTGTGATTCGGGAAATAACTTCTTCATCTGTAGTACGTCCTACC
>JGI24695J34938_10003675_pt1 | contig 10504 bp, 10 predicted proteins | sample TergutCo191P3_FD_34938 | JGI IMG/M metagenome (IMG submission 34938) | reverse complement strand
TCGCGCCCGAAGCCGCCGTATCCGCCATGTATGAACGCATCGCTCTCGCCGCTTCGGCGCTTAAAATTCTGCGGCTCTCTCCGTTTTCCCATTCTGTTGTTGTTTTGCCGTCATGCGAAATTATTTGACGAACAATTTTCGGAGGAACCAAAATGCCGTCGTTGGCGATTGCCGTTGAGGCTTTCATTATCTGATACGCCGAAACCGCGATTTCCTGTCCGAAGGCGATTGTCGGCTTTGATCGATCCGACCAGTTTACGCTCGGCACAAGATAGCCAGCGGTTTCTCCCGGACTTCCCGCTCCGGTACGTGAGCCGAAACCGTAATTGCTGACCAGCTGATAAAACGCGCTGTTAGAAACATTATCCGAAGCTGACGCGGCTCCGGCATTGCATGAACTTATAATTATTTCTCTTGGAGTGACTCTGCCGTGAACTGTAAGGCAGTTAATCGGCGCTCCGCGCGCGGGAGTATAAGTGCCGGTGCATGTATATACGGTATTTCCCGTAACAGCTCCGCAGTCAAGAAGAGAAGCAATCGAAAATATTTTAAAAGTTGAACCGGGTTCGAATGCCCAAATGGCGGGGCGGTTCATTCTGCTCCCGGCATCGGAAGCGCGGATATTATTTAAATCGAAATCAGGCAGCGAAACAGAACCTAAAATATCGCCGGTGCGCGGATCCATCGCGGAAAACAAAACAGCTTCGGCATGCCATTCTTCCATAGTATTCTGAGCGATTCTGTGCAGAATATGCTGAACATACGAATCAATCGTTAAAACGACAGAAGAGCCTTTGCCGTTATTGTCTGTTCCGTCGAGAGTATCGTTAAACGCGAATTCTATTCCTTCAAGCCCTCTGTTTCTGTCGCCTGTAAAACCGATAATTTGGCTTGCAAGATTTTTCTCGGGATATACCCTGCCGACGATGGGCTGCACCATCACTCCCCTTATTTTTTTTTCTTCGAGTAATGCGTTTAAACGGCGCGCCATGCTGTCTTCGATCTGTCTTCTTAAATATAAAAAATTTGATTCCGACGATAAAATTCTTTGTTTTAATTCCGCGGATGACATTTCCAAAATGACAGATAACTCATCGCATAAAACGTCAATGTCATTTATCGAAGGACGCCATACGCTGACATCGGCAAACCGGATTTGAATCGCCAAATAACGGCCGTTCCTGTCTAAAATCGATCCGCGTTCGGGAAGCCCCGCGGACTGGCGCGGAGGCGGAGGAAGTTCGCCTTTTACCATCAATACAGCGTAATGAATTATAAGATATAAGAAAAATGCACCTAACAATGAAAAGAAAATTATATAACGCCGTTTTAAATTCATTTAACGCCCCAAAACCTTCCCGATTATATTTTCGACAGAAACCTGTCCGTAAGCTCTCGAATCATATGAAGCAAGGCTGTTGTCCCCTTCGGCGAAAAAATACAGCCTGTTTGACGTATATTCCGCCGCGCATCGCTTTACAGCCAAATCACCCTCCGGCGTATAAAAAACGACTACTTCGCCGGTTTTCGGCTGCGACCACAGAAGCAAATATTTCTGCTGAAGCGGAAACCGAAACCCGTATCTTAACCGGCTGATTATCAATACATCTCCGTCATGAATTGCCGGTTCCATCGAATGTCCCTGCGCCACGATAAAATCAAAAANNNGTATAATTTAATCACAAGAGCCGCAGTCAAAGCCAGCAAAACCGGTTTAATCGCCTTCATAATTAAAATTATACGCCAAAATCGGAATTTAACGAAGCTGTAATCCCGGCTCGATTTTATGTCGATAAAACATTATGGCGGCAATACTGGAAAAACAATATATTTCAAAAAGGCGGAAAACATCCCAGAGACAAAAAGTGTCTCAGAGACATAAAATATCCCTAGGACATTTTATGTCTTCACCTACTAATAAATCGGCAGGTTTTTATTCGGGATTTATGAACCAGTTCAATCAAAAACCAACTCATAAAAAAAGAGAAAAACCGGCGTTTAAAGATATTCGAAATTCGAATATTCGCCGCCCGAAACGCGAAAAAACCCGCAAATTCGAATTTCCTCTGCAAACATTGGCAACAATTGGTATTATTTTTGGAACCGTTATTGTCGCTTTTGCGGCGCTCAATTGGGAAAATATCGATTTTGATAATATTCCTGACATATACGCGTTTCAGCCGGTCGAGGACACTATTTCCGGAGAAAGGATAATTCAATACGCGTCAACGGGAATTCCCGTCATTTTCGCCGAAAAAGCAGAAACTGCGGAAATTCCGGTCGTTGTTAGAAATGAAGAACCTGAAAGTCATCATGGAATGCTCGTCACATTTGAATGGCATGAGTATAAGGTAAAAAGAGGCGATGTTGTTTCAAGGATCGCCGAAAATTTCGGTGTTTCTATCGGCGCCATTATCGCTTCGAACGAAATCAGCAATGCACGCCGTCTTCAGGAAGGAGCCGTTCTTCGAATACCGAATATTGACGGAATTCCGTACCAGGTAAAAAGGGGTGACAGTCTTTCAAAAATTTCAACTTCATTTAACGTTCCTCTCGATGTTATACTCGATGTGAATGATATAAAAAGCGATACAATCAGAGCCGGCGAAACAATTTTTATTCCCGGCGCCAGAATGAACGATATCGATCTAAGAATGAGTCTGGGGGATCTGTTCGCGTATCCGCTTCAAAGCCGGTTTATTACAAGTCACTTTGGTATGCGCAAAGATCCGATCAGCGGAGTTCTTCAATTCCATGACGGAGTCGATTTCAGAGGCAGAATAGGTACGCCGGTTTTAGCGTCGCTTGACGGCACGATTTCTGTTATCGGCGAAAGCTGGCTGTACGGAAAATATATTATCATGAGCCACAGTAACGGCTATAAAACTCTTTACGGACATTTAAATTCGTATTCCGTCAAACAGGGCGATCGTGTTGCCAGAGGCAGAAAAATCGGCGAAGTCGGCAATACCGGTTACAGCACAGGACCTCATCTTCATTTTGGAATGTACGATAAAAACGGAAAATTGGTTAATCCGCTGGATTTATTAAATTAATTTTGATAGGATGAAAGCATGCGAAAATTGATATTCATTTTACTGGCGTTTCTGGCGGTTATAACATACATAAGAGCATTAGATACGGAAAATTCCGGGAATATTCATAGGAGTGAAATACCTATGGAAATTGTACGTTAAAATATACTACAATATAAATATGACACTTGGCAATAAATCAGAGCGTGAACCCTCGGATTACGTGGTAGTTTCGCCCTCTATAATTAAAGATGATTCTTACACTTTTAACGATGTTGTCAACAAAGCCTGCGAAGGTCTGATGACAAGACAAATAAAATATACAATAAGACGGATCGAAGAAATGGAAAAAAATCTCTCCGATCTGGAAAACGAATTGGATGAATTTTTGGCGGGTGAGCTGAGCGAAGCGGACAGCGGATAGTGAGCGGCGGACAAAGTTAAGTTGAAAATTGAGAGTTGAATATGAAAAATTCTTCGATAAGAAAAAATCTTCTGTTAATAATTATATTTTTACTTGGCTCCAATCTTTTTGCCGTTAATTTCAGCGAACTGAATCTTTCGGGTGATGACAGATTTTTGTTTAAAGCGGACTTTGAAGGACAGCACGCGGTTTTTGTTTCCAATCTTGATGATTTATCGATACGTCAGCTGACGGCGTTCCCCGAAAAAATGTATCTTGTCAATAACAGAAGAACAATTATTGCGCTTAACAGGTTCGGCGCTTCAACAATTCCGCTTTCCGGCGGACTCCCCGAAATCATAAAAGGTTATCCTTCGTTCGCGAATAAAGATATTCCGCTCAGGGGAAGGCTTCAGGATATAGCCGCGTCTCCCGACGGAAGATGGATTTTACATATTGATCCTGTAAGCTCAGGCTTCGGCGATCTTTATTTAATTAATATTTCAAGCGGCGAAAAAAAACTTGTAAGCGGCAGGATCGAACTGCCCGGTTCTAATTTTCCCGCAAAATGGAATCCCGATTCGCGCCTCTTTGTATATTCAAAAGAAGGAAGACTTTTTTATTTTCCGATACTGGATGATTTATCGGTTTTAATAAACGAACGTTTCAGAATGATAGGCGAAGGCGGCGTTAATTCCTGTTTATGGAATTCAAACGGAGATTTTTATTATTTTACAGGCAATACTGTCTACCGCGTTATCAGCCCGGAACTTTTTACACGTACAATTTACGGTGATTTTTTATCCATAGGCCATGTTTCGGCGGTTCTTCCTTTTCAGTTCGAAAGCGGCTTTGATCGTTTTTGGATTGCGCCGGACTCCGGATCGATACTGATAAATAAAAACGGCAAAGGATTGTTCTTTTTCATGTTAGGTGAAAACAGAAACAGCGCGGCGGCTGTTCTTCCTCATATTTCGATTCCTTACGGAGCGGAAAATTTAAATGTCTTTTGGCCGCCTGCGGGAAACCTTACGGTAAGTTATTCGCTTTTAAACAGCGCGGGATTTCTGCGTTTTTCTGTCAGCAAAAATATTATTAATCAGCTTCCTTCCGAAACAAATCCGCAGTATCGCAGCGGAGCGCTTTCTCCTGACGGACAGAGAATAATTTTTTGGGGCGATAACGGTTTTGAATTATGGGATTATATAAACTGGCAGCCGCTTCAAAGACTGCCGGGCGAAAAAATTTTTTCCTGCGCATGGATCAACAACAGGCAGATTGTTATTGGTACATCAAGTTTTATAGAAGAAATTACTTTAACCGGAGCCGTTTTTCCGCGCAGAATTATTTGTCTTGCCGGAGCTTCAGAAACAGGTTTTGAAGAAGTCGTCAGGGGTTCGCCGCGTATAATCGCAAGAACAGGAAACGCTTGGTTTGCGAATGACGGAAGAATGTGGGTAAGCGCTTCGAATATACAAAAACGGCAGATTTTTTCCGCATCGGATCGATACCGTATTTTCCTAGAGCAGCAATCGTCAGGACATTTTAAAAATATTCCGATGATTCGTAATTTACAGGCGGCAGAAACCGTAACTTTTACATCGAATTTTAAAGCAAATAATTCCTATACGCTTAGCCGCCCGTCGCAAATCGCGTTATGTTTTGATCTTTACGATGACGATACGGGGCTTCCGCAGGTTCTTTCCGCGCTTTTACGCTATAACATAAGAGCGACTTTTTTTCTAAACGGCGAATTTATCAGGCGCAATCCCGCCGCGGCTTCCATGATTGCGCAGGCAGGCCACGAAACAGCGTCAATGTTTTACGCGCCGATTGATTTATCGGACACCAGATATCGTATAACGCGCGAATTTATCGCCAATGGTCTTGCGCGTAACGAAGACGAGTTTTACAAAGCGACAGGCAGGGAACTTTCCGTTTTTTGGCATCCGCCTTTGTACCGCGCGTCAGCTCTAGCGAACACTGCGGCTTCTTCGGCAGGTTATGCCACAATTACAAGAAGTTTTGATCCCGGCGACTGGATATCGCGTGAAGATTCTCTTAAATTAAATTTACGTCAGGTTTCTCCGTCAGAAATAATCGATCAAATCATTCAAAAAAAATCGGGTAACGCTGTTGTTCCGGTACGGCTCGGTCTGCTTCCCGGCGGCAGAGACGAATATCTTTTCCAGCGAATCGACGTGCTGTTAGACGCTCTGCTCCGCTCCGGTTATGCGATAGTTCCGGTCTCCAATGTCATCAGATAAATGTTAGACAAAATTCCTGAATTAATTAAAAAGACTTTTCCGATTCCCGGAAAATACCGAAGCAGGCTTCCTTCCGATATTGCGAGGCTGTCAAAATTACTTACAAATAACCGGGGAGAACGCGCGCTTTCCTATCTTTCAAAACCTGATTTGCTGTCGGCTTATTTGTATTATTTTCTGCCGTGGAATTTATACCGCCTTTGTCTTTTGATACCGGCGCTTAACATTTCGTTAGCAGAAAACGATATAATCACGGATTTAGGCTGCGGTCCTTTGACTTTTACTTGTGCGCTTTGGATTTCCTGTCCTGATTTACGGAATATTCCGCTTGTTTTTAACTGCGTCGATCGAAGCAGCCCCGCTCTCGAAGCCGGGAAAAAAATTTTCACAGCTCTTTGCAAAAACTCTGATACATGGAAAATAAATATTATAAAAGAAGATATTGATTTAAGAAAAATAAAAACTTCTGTTACGCGAAAAAGAAAACCTGCTTCTCTTGTCTGCGCCGTAAATTTATTCAACGAAATCTACGAAAAATTGCCGCATAACAATATCGAAGAACTTCGCCGCACCGCGGAAAAAACTGCGAAACTTTTGCACGGCGAAGCTTCGCAGGAAGGAAAGATTCTTACGGTAGAACCGGGCGTTCCTCAATCCGGGCGTTTTATTTCTTTATTGCGCGATGAATTAATAAAACTTAATCGTCAGCCGTTTTCGCCCTGTACACATTCCGCAGACTGCCCGTTTTTGGAAGGAGCTTTTAAATTAACCCGCGGACGCGGATGGATTGACACAAAAAAAAGATGGTGTCATTTCGCTTTTGAATCATTCGACGCGCCGAAGGAACTTACAGCGATTTCAAAAGCGGCAAAACTTCCGAAAGAGCGTCTTGTTTTAAGTTATTTATTTTCCGGCGGTTCACGCGCCGCGGAAAAAAATCCGCAAAAAATTAACAATTCAGCAAAAGAAAAACAAGATATCCGCGTAATATCAGACGCGTTCACGTTACCCGAAAACCGCTTTGGCCGCTACGGCTGCTGCGAAAAAGGACTTGTGCTTGTAACAGGAGATAAAAACCGCATCAGCGAAATACCTTCGTTAAGCCTGACTGCGGCTTATCCTTTCGAAAACGAAAAACGTGACTCAAAAAGCGGAGCATTATTGGCGTCAATCAAGGATAAAACATGAAAACAAAATGCCGGTTTTCCAGCATGCACACTCATACAATTTTTTGCGACGGCAGCGGCGATGTAGAAACAATGTGCCGCGCCGCGTACAAAAAAAAATTATACGCGATAGGCTTTAGTTCGCACGCTCCTGTCGAAAAACAAATCGGCAAAAAAAGCAATTGGTGCATGAAAGAAGAGAATGTAGAAAAATATTTAACGGAAGTCCGCGCGGCGAAAGAACGCTGGCAAGGAAAACAAAAAATTTTTCTTGGTCTCGAAGCTGATTACATTAAAGGTATGCGCTCGCCGCTTGACAGCGATATCAAAGCGTTAAATCTTGATTATATAATAGGAAGCGTTCATTATATTGTCCCCGAAAACGGAGCGCAGCCGTTTACTGTAGACGGTCCCGCCGAAGAACTTGAAACAGGAATTAAAGAAGGCTTTAACGGCGATGCGGAAAAAATGATGCATTGTTATTATGACATGCAATTGGAAATGATCGAACAAGGCGGCTTTGACATTCTCGGACACGCCGATATAATAAAAAAAAATACGCATAATAAAAATTTATGGCAGCATGAAAAAGAATTAATCCGTCAAAGAGAAGTTGCAAAAGCCGCCGCAAAAAAAGGTTTAGTAATAGAAGTAAATACAGGCGGTATTAACAGAAAAAAAATAAATGAAGTATATCCATCATTATCATTTTTAAAAATTATGAATGAATATCATATCCCGGTAATAATAACAGCTGACGCGCATTGCAGTGATGATCTGGATAAAAATTATACAATAGCAGTAAAAACACTATTATTAGCTGATTTTAAGGAACATGTGTTATTTAACGGAAAAAATAATACAGAGTTCGTATGGAAAAAAGAAAAATTATAAAATATTTATTAAAACCTCTCGACTAAATTTTATTTTTATACTATATTTCATTTTAAGGAGTTATCATGCCAAAAACAAAACAATCACCGGGTTCACTGTTATTGCAATTTCTTGATAAGTACGATCTTAATTGCAACAGACTTTCTAAAGAAATCAATTGCAGTCAGACCGCGTTAAGGCTAATCAGCCTTGACAAAAGCAGGATTACAACATCAATAGCTGTACGTCTTGCAAAATATTTTTCTACAAAGCCGGAGTTCTGGTTATTAGCCCAAATGGACTACGACCTTGCAAAAGCCGCTAACAACAAATCATTAGCTAAAGCGCTTAAAAGTATTTCTAAAGCAGGTAATTAGGTCATGAAATCAGGAATGAGAAACAAGAATCTAATTATTTTTTATTCATGTTTCTCATTCTTTTTTATTCAATAAGTTTTACCTGGATTTTTCCACTTCGTTACGCGCACAATTTTTCCTAATAATACAACAGGAACAAAAAGGACTTACAGGACGGCACAGCTTTTGTCCGTACAAAACAAGCAGATAATTAATTCTTTTCCAGTATTTGCGCGGCAAAATTTCTCTTAAAATCATTTCCGTGCCTTCTGGATCGCCGGTTTTAACCCAGCCGCATCTGTTGGAAATACGGTGAACATGTATATCTACGCAGATTGCGTCTAGATCAAAAGCTTCGCTTAAAACAAGATTCGCGGTTTTTCTTCCGACTCCCGGCAGAGCAAGCAGCGCATCCATGTCTGCGGGAATTTTTCCTTCATATTGTTTTATTAATATCGAAGCGATTTTTTTAAGAGACGCTGCTTTGTTGCGGTAAAAACCGCACGGATAAATTAATTTTTCGATTACTGATTGTTTCATTGCACATAACTGACTCGGATCATTTGCTTTTTGAAGCAGCCTCTCAGAAGCCGCAAGCGTAACTTCATCCTTGGTTCGTAAACTTATTATGGTAGAAACCAATACAGCCCATGCTTTATCAACTTTTGTATCATTCTTATAATGTTCGGCTACAGTAGTAACGGAAGGATCCTGCGCGGATAAAACGGCGGCGTTTAAATCATTCCGCCATTTTTCAAGAGATTTTATTATTTTATTCCAATTTATATCACTCATTCGGCACTTTCAAGCAGGCAGACTGCGTATGCTTCAACTGCTTTTCCTCTGCCGGCAGCGCCCAATTTTTCCGCGGTTTTTCCTTTTACAAAAACACAATCAAGCGGCAGGCGGAGAGTTTCAGCTAACGATTTGCAGATAACGCCGCGGAAAGGCAGCACTTTCGGATTTTCACAGATTATCACGCAGTCAAGATTAACGGGTTTCCATCCTGATTGTTTTACGCGCGCATAGACACCGCGCAGAAGTTCCATTGAATCGGCGTTTTTAAATGAAGGATCGGAAGGAGGAAACAATTCGCCGATGTCTCCTAACGCCGATGCACCCAGCAGCGCGTCGCATACGGCATGAGCCAAAACATCACCGTCTGAATGTCCGCACTCTCCTTTATTAAACGGAAGTTCAACACCCGCAAGTAAAAACTTCCGTCCTTTTACTAATCGATGGATATCATATCCGATTCCTATTCTGATCACTGTTCACTGCTCATCGCCACTCCTGGCAGCGGTCTGAATGATCTGAACGACATATATTTAAACGGATGTATGTCAAGCGCGTTCGGATACCATCCTTCAAGTTCACCGGTATCGACAATATTTAATGCGGGACTGTAAAACATCGGAAGCACCGCGCCTCTGTCCAATAAAAGCTGTTCTGCTTTGGCGAGAGTTGCAAGACGTACCGCGCCTTCTTCAGTCATGGATTGCTCAATTAAATTTTCATAATCTTTATCGTTAAAGCGCGCGTCGTTTAAATTTGAGTCGTTACGCCACATTTGCAAAAAAGCGTAAGGATCCGCAAAATCACCGATCCATGTTAAAGAGCCGACCGTGTAATGATCATCCTTCATCGTCTGAATATATCTGTCGTAAGAAATAACTTCCACGCGAATTCTTAATCCAAGATGATTTCTCCACGCGTTAGCCATGATAGTTCCGACACGCGCCGCATCCTGCGAAGGTGTTAAGCGAATAACAATCTCCGGCAATCCTTCGGGGTTTTCGTATCCGGCTTCCGCCATCAGTCTTTTCGCTTCCTCAAAATCAGATTCTGTAATGCCTTTGATTTCGGGATAACCGGCGACAGGATATATTAATGTTTCGGCGGGCAGATAATAATTACCGCGCAATTCTTTCCACGGCAAAACAAGAACCATAGCGCGCCTCACTCTGTGATCATCCAGCGGTTTTACGGAACTGCGGATAAAATAATAATGAGTCGCGAACATTATATTCACCTGGATGCCGGAGCGATCCGTTAAAGCGTCAATATCAACATCGCCCGATATCCACCGCGCTTCGCCGGAATTCCAAAGATGCGAAGCTTCTTCGGCGGTTTTAGTAAATTTTATGTAAATTTTATTTAAGCTTACATTATTACGATCCCAATAATATTCGTTCTTTTGCATAACGATTAATTCTTCGTTCAGCGTAACAATTCTGAAAGGTCCGTTAGACACGGGAGGAGAGAGCGACCAGTCTGTTTTATTTATCATGGAAGAATGTATAGGACTGAATGAATGATGGCATAACATTGCCGGGAAAAAAGAAGCCGGTGAACTCAGTTTAATTATTAATGTTCTTGAATCATTTACTATTATGCCTACGCT
>JGI24695J34938_10003673_pt1 | contig 10508 bp, 8 predicted proteins | sample TergutCo191P3_FD_34938 | JGI IMG/M metagenome (IMG submission 34938) | reverse complement strand
AGAACACGCTGTTACATTCGCGGCAGGTCTTGCAGCTAACGGAATGATCCCGGTCGCGGCGGTTTATTCTACATTTATGCAGCGTTCTGTGGATCAGGTTATCCACGACACCGCCATGCAGAAACTGCCCGTAATATTCGCGCTTGACAGAGCCGGCCTTGTCGGAGCAGACGGCGAGACTCATCAGGGGTTATTCGACATTTCAATTTTTAAAAGCGTGCCGAACATGACAATTCTTTCTCCCGCGGGCGAAAACGAAATGCGGCTGATGTTTGACTGGGCGCTGAACAGCGAACCCCGTGAAGGGCCTGTGATTATCAGGTACCCTAAAGCGCACTGCCCCCATGAAACAGAAGAATTTTCAATGCCTCTTGAAAAAGGGCGCGGTGTTTGGATAAAAAAAAGCGAAAAAAAAGATGTGTGTCTTGTTTTTACAGGCAGTCTTTATAATGAGGTAAAAAAAGCAGCAGAGATTTTAAAAGAAAAAAATATAGAATCGGATTTATATAATCTGCGCTTTATAAAACCGGTTGACGAAGATTATTTTATTTCAATTATAAACGGGTATAAACTGATATGTTTAATAGAAGAAGGAATTAAAGAAGGCGGTTTTTCAGAATACGCCGCGTCTTTATGCCTGCGGAAAAATTGTAAAGCAAAAATAATTATTAACGCCGTAGAAAGCGGCTTTCTTGAAGATGACAACGCGCTTGGCGCAAGAGAAGAACTCCTTGAAAAAGCCCGCCTTGACAGTAAAAGCATCGCCGCCGGAGTAATAAAAGCAAAAAATGAAGGATAAGGAATGTTATTCACTGTTATTGCATTATATGTTATAATGCGAAAATGGAGCTTTTCCAAAGACTTTATTTAATATATGAATACATCCGTCCTGTTTTAGATGTAGTTCTTCTTGCGTTTTTACTTTATAAAGCTTATGAGCTGCTTGAAAAAACGCAGGCTCTCCCGCTTGTAAAGGGCGCGGCATTTCTTGCTCTTGTTTACGGAATCACCTTTCTTTTGGATTTAACCACTCTGCGATGGGTCTTAACCATGATAGCTCCCGGGCTTTTTATCGCAATCGCGATTGTCTTTCAGCCGGAACTCAGAAAAATATTTATGCGCCTTGGGCAGACCCAGTTTTTCCGTCCGAATACGACTGTGCAAATAGGAAAACTTGACGCTGTAATTACCGCCGCCGAAATTCTGTCTCAGCGCGAGCGAGGAATGCTTGTCGTATTTCCAAGAAAGATTAATTTAAAAGATATAATCGAAACCGGCACAAAATTAAACGCGGAAATTTCATCAAGTCTGATTATTTCTATTTTTGAGTTTGACGGCCCGCTGCATGACGGCGCTATGGTAATTCAAAACGGAAAAATCGCCGCCGCTTCCTGCTTTCTGCCGTTATCTGAAAGACAGGATATAAGAAAAAGTTTTGGGACGCGCCACAGAGCGAGCCTTGGCATGGCGGAACAGTCGGACGCGGTAATATTGATTGTCTCGGAAGAATCAAGCGCGATTTCTCTTGCGTATGACGCGAAACTTTACTACGATTTAACCTCCGCGGAAATTACGCGCAAACTAACCGAACTTTTAAGATCTCAGCCTGGCCAAAGAACCGGCGGCTCTCAAGATGAACAGTTTAACGGCGAAGATGAGGGAAAAGAAAATCTTTTTACCCGCAGTTACGGCAAAAGCAAAAATGAATCATTCATACAGTCCGCGAACAGAAAAAATACAGCTAACGAAGACGGGGAGGTTCTTGTTGAATAAGGCAAAACTCCTCGCGCTTATTACGGACAAATGGCCTGTAAAAGTTCTTTCACTGGGAGCTGCGATATTAATTTCCGTTTTTTACAGAATGAATACGCTGGAATCGCGGTTTTTCACAGTTCCTCTGATCGTTGAATCAAGCGAATCTTTGGTGCCTTCTTCGGTTTTCGCGGCTTCAGTCAGAATATCGCTCAGGGGCGAAGCTGACGGGATTCAGCCGATTCTTGAACAGGATGTCGAGGCGTATATAGATCTGGGAAAATACACGAACGAAGGCAGCTACAGAGTGCCGGTGCAAATCAGAAAAAAAGGCAGCGCGCTCGGAGTTGAACCCCTTGAAATTTCGGTGCAGCCGATAGAAATCCCGATGGTTCTTGAACAGAAAATTTCACGTAACATTCCGGTGTTTCCGGCGTTAACGGGAACTGTCGCCGAAGGTTTTGAATTAACATATCAGACAATAATCCCGGGAAGCGTAACGGCGGAAGGGCCGCGCAGCGCTCTTGACATCCATTCGGGTTTCAGCACCGAAATAATCAGCCTTGACAGGCGTTACGAAGATTTTTCAATTATCGTAAACGTTATCAACTATAATCCATTAATTACAATTCAGGGAAACAGAATGCTGGAATTTCGCGCTTTAATAAACAGAATCGCGCGCGAGGAACATAGAGAAGAGGCTTTAGCTAATGCCGAAGAAAACGAAACCGGCGGTGAAGATGACGGCAGCGGGACAGAAGAAAATCCACATAACGGAGATGATGAATAATGATAACAGGAATAGGTATTGATATTGTTCAGGTAAAGCGCATGGATTCATGGCTGGAAAATGATAAATTGCTGTATAAATATTTTCACGCGGAAGAACTGGCCTATGTTTTTAAAGGAAATAAAACCGCTTCTCAAAGCCTTGCGGCAAGATTCGCGGCGAAAGAAGCGTTTGGAAAAGCTATGGGAACCGGATTAAAAAATATGACGCTTAAAGATATAGTAGTTATAAACGGCGAAGACGGAAAGCCTGAAATAAAATTAAACGATACGGCAAAAAAAGCGTTTGATGAATCCGGAGCGCAGAAGATTTTTTTATCTTTATCGCATGAAAAAGAATACGCGGCCGCGATGGTTATATTGGAAAAATCGCCGTAAAAGAATTTATACCGGCTGTTGTTCAAAAACATCAAGCCGGATGATCATAGTTTTCGGGCAGCTTTATTATATAAGGAGGGGCATTATGGCAAAAAAAGTTGAAGAAGAAAAAGAATTAAAGATAACTTTTCAGTCTAAAAAAATTTATGAATGTCCCATATGCGATACAAAATTTAGCAAAGAAGAACTGCTTTCAGGCGGAGGAAGATTAATCGCAGGCAAATTGACAGATGAGCTTCACAGATTATATGATCCGTCCGCAAAATACGGAGAAATTTTTCCGCTTGTATATCAGTCAATTGTCTGCCCAAAATGCTGGTTTTCATCGATGGAAGCCGATTTTTCGTTAGTGCCGAAAGAAAATATATCAAAAGTTAAAGAAGACATTAATATTCGTAAAAAAGAAACGCTTTTGGTTTTTCCTGATTTGGATTTTGGAGATAACAGAACGTTAATGGAAGGAGCCGCGTCTCAGTATCTGACTTTAAAATGTTATGATTATTACAACAAACCTACATCTCCCACAATTAAACAGGGGCTTGCGGCGATAAGATGCGCGTGGCTTATAGACGAGCTTCATAAAAGATATCCGGATCAGAATTATGAATGGCTTGGCTTATTATTCAGAAAAAAAGCGCAGTATCTTTACTGCGAAGCGCTCGCGCGGGAACAAAGCGGAAGAGAAACTTTATCAGGCATTAAAGTATTCGGACCTGATACCGATAAAAATTATTCTTACGAAGGAATGTTATACATGTGCGCCCATCTGCGCTATAAATTCGGAGCCGCGCACAATCCCGAAGAAAGAAAATCATCTTTGGAAGAAGCCCGCCGCACAATCGCGAAACTTTTCGGAATGGGAAAATCCTCAAAAGACAAACCCGGCGCTTTTCTTGAACAGGCAAGAAAACTGTATGATACAATTAATAAAGAACTGTCCGAGAACGAACAGTAATTATTAGATCCGGAATAATTAATAAATAATGAACAGAAATATAAAATTAATTATCGCTTACGACGGCACGGAATTTCACGGGTGGCAGAGGCAGGAAGGCTCAAGAACAGTTCAGGGCGAGATCGAAAACGCGCTTTTTAAAATGCACGGACATCATGTCGGCGTAAACGGATCGGGAAGAACTGACTCTGGCGTACACGCCAAAGGACAGGCGGCAAACTTTATTACCGATATTGACAGTATTCCGCCGGATCGATTTTCACCTGCGTTAAATTCACTGCTTGCGCACGATGTGCGGATTCTTGAATCACGCGAAGAAGATATAAATTTTCACGCCCGTTTCAGCGCGAAGTCGCGCCTTTACCGCTACCAGTTCCTGTGCAGGACTTCAGCTGACAGCGGCAGCTCCTTTCTGCCTTATGAGGCGCGGTATAATTTTCGCCTGCGCCGTTATCCGTCATTGGAACTTTTAAATTCTTACGGAAGGCTTTTGTTAGGTGAAACTGACTGCACTATTTTCGCGGATTCAGGCGACAACGCGGTAACAGAAGGCAGATCAAAAAACCGCTATATTTATTCGTGTTATTTTTACATAGAAAAAGAAACGCTTGTTTTTGAAATCCGCGCCAACGCGTTTTTGCGTAAAATGGTGCGCTCCGCAGCCGGAACATTTCTGCATTACGAAGAAAGTGAAACTCCGCCTTTCAAACTTCGGGAAATAATCGCATCAGGCGATCGTTCTCTTGCCGGCCCTACCCTGCCTCCGTGCGGGCTGTTTCTTTGGAATGTGGAGTATTAGTAAATATTTATCAATTACGCGGACACATTGAAATTGTTTAATAATCGAAATTTTCGAATAACTCTATATATAGACAGATTTAATTAAGCCTTATCTTTTTTCTTAAAGCGCCTGAAAAGCGTTTCCCATAAAGAAATAAATTTATCAGCGATACAGATAATCCAGCCTTCGCTGTACAGCGGAAAATGAAAAAGCGTGTAAGGCCACATATGAGTGCGTATCATCGAATATTCTTTTTCTGTAACATTAAAATACTTTTTTCCGTTTTCGGCGGCAGCCACAGGATGCGTCCATCCGTGAAGCGACCACATTTTTTCGGGCACATGCCAGTCGTACAAAAAAAAATCATGCAACAGAGCGGAACGCACCATGCTCTCTTTATCCTTTACTTTAAAAAATTCTCCTATTTTAAAACTAAAACGGGCTACATCGTAACAATGTTCGTAAATGCTGATGCTGCCGTGCTGGATAAAAGATTTATTCTGAGCAAATACTTCGCTGTCAAGGATTTCTTTTGCGAAAGATTCAAATTGATCTTCGTTTTTCATGTCGCTTGTGAATCCTCTTCACCGTTTTCAAGCGCGGCTAAATTTTCTATTCCGGCGGTTTTATTGGGAATGCCCGCTCTTTTGTTACGGATTGATTTTGTTCCGGTATAGGCAAGATCAGCCAAAAAAATGACACATAACACAAGACCGATAATTAAAAGAGGATTTTCGGCGGTATATTTCATCAGATAAATTCCGGCGTCCCAGTAAAAATATATTATACACATTGATACAAGGCCGAAAAAAACAGATGTTGTCAGGGCGATCCGCCCCTTGTAGTGGCATTTTTTTGTAAACGGATAAGTTGTGTAATCCCACCCTTTTGCGCCGAATACTTTTTCTAAAATAAGCGCGGCAATATACTCAATTACTGTCGTAACTATTGTGCCGGCAATAAATACAAAATACGGATACGGTTTTAAAGGCATACATACGGCGTAAATTATAAAAGCGCCTACCCCGTGAACAGGCACATAAGGGCCTTTGAAAAATCCCTTGCTGACAAAACGCCTCCGGACTATTGATTCCATTATACATTCGCCGACCCAGCCGGAAAAGGAAAAGAAGAAAAATAAAAAGATTATTTCAAATACATTCAGCCCAAACATTTTTACGAAGCCTTCCTGAAGTTCCTTGCGTTCATTATAAGCATTTGAAGGCGGTTTTCAATATTCGCGAAACTTACGTCAGGATCGTAATCCAACGGCAGAATCTGAATATCGGGGTGAAGCTCCTTGATTTTTTTTATGACTCCCCTTCCGCAGATATGATTTGGAAGACAGCCGAACGGCTGAAGGATCACAAAAGAGCGGACGCCTTTTTCTATGTAATGCAGAATATCGGCGGATATAAGGAAGGACTCGCCTGACATTATTGAATGATGCATAATAGGATCGCTTAACTTTGCCGCCTTGGGAAGAGACAGCGCGTTTTCATACAAGGGATGTTTTGCCGCGATTTTATCTATCGTGCCGCTCGTAACATCTACAAAATTATTTCCTGTTTTTGAGTAAATAGTGTCAAACAATGAATGCTTTACATTGAATTCTTTCATTTCAACAACTGTATGAAAAACAAAAAGCTGGCGGTAAATATCATGCATTCTGGGAAGAGCGACTTCCATTCCGTTCTTTTCAAGATAGCGTTCAATTTCCAGATTGGAGCCGGGATGGAACGTTAAAAGATATTCGCCTTGAATAAAGACAGAGTCTTTTAATTTGCTTCGATCGTAGCGAACCTTGCAAAGATTATTTATAGCTTTTTTAAACGCTATAAGCGATCTTGGCACTCCGCCTTTTTGAAACGCGTCTGCAATATCTAAAATAGCCTGCTCTACAATACGATCGGTTTCGCCTTTAATGATTTCGTAAGGTCTTATTTTACGGCGCAAAAATTCCAAAGCGTCTGTTTCTATCAGCCCTGTTAAAATTCTTCCGTAATCATAAGGCGTAAACCGTATTCCCGGATGAGCGTTCTTGGAATCATAAAGATCGGTCGCTATAACAGGCACCTGCTGAAAACCTGCTTCATCTAGCGCTTTTCTTGCAAGCACCGAGTAATTGGCAAGGCGGCAATCGCAGATTAATTTTCCTGTGCCGACAACCACATTATCGGAATTATACTTTCCGCTTTTCAGCGCGGAAATGGCTTCTCCGATAACAATCTGCGCCGGAAAGCAAATATCATTATGCACATATTTTTTACCCATCGCGATAGCGTCTATGCTTCCCATCGGAAGCGGCTCGGCTTTTATTCCCTTGTTGTTAAGACACGCGGAAATAATAAGACAGAAAGCCCTGCTTACATTCGGTATAAGAATTGTTTTTTTCTTTCTGTCTTCTTTGTAATATTTTACCGGGAACGGATCACTTAACGGTTTTACATTAAAAATTTCTTTTTTGCGGCGGATATTTACTGTTTCGATAAAAGAGCGGACTCGAATCCTTAAAGGTCCCGCTATTTCGCTTTCATCCATTTTTAAAATCAGCGGAGACTTGCCGGAGATTTCGTCCATGATGCGGATAATTTCGTCGGTGTAAAGAGCGTCATGCCCGCATCCAAAACTGAAAATATCCACATACTCAAGCGCCGGATGTTCAGCGGTGAAAATCGCGCCTGTTAAAAGACGCGCATGGTTATTGTTGGTAATATCAAGCCGCGATTTCGCAAGAGAAATTTTTCCGATATCGGGAAGAGAATCAACAGTTAAAACAGGCACGCCGACATTTGTAAAATACTTTGATAAATTATGGTTTACAATATCATCATACTGATAATGCCTTCCTGTTATGACAACCGCAAAACCGCCGCTCTTTTCGGTGTCGTCAATAATTTTTTTTCCGTAATCGACAAGCGATTTATTAAATTCATTAAGAGAAGCGATTCCCTGCTTAATTGCGGTAAGGCTCATATTCTGCGGAATGTTAAAAATTTCTTTCATAAAACGGCAAAGTTGAAAATCCCTGTCTCTTTCTGTAAACCAGTGAAACAGCGGAGAGTCTAAAATAATTCCGTGTTTGCCTTCGGGATTATCAGAGTAACGGATCGAAAGAGGATACGCTTTTAAAACAGGACAAGTATGAGTGCTGAATCTTTCAAGATTATCAGGAGGAAGCCTGTTGATCTGCGGAAAGAAAATCCTGTCTACCTTGCTTTTGCATAAATCCTGAATATGCCCGTGAACCAATTTTGCCGGGAAGCATACGGTATCAGAGGCGATATATTGAAGCCCCTGCTCGTATAATTTTTTTGAGCTTTTTCTGGAAACTTTTACCTTAAAACCGAGCGAACCCCAGAAAGATTTCCAGAAAGGCAGATCGCGCCAGAAATCAAGAACACGCGGAATTCCTATCGTTATATTTTTTTCCGGTAACAGCCGGGTAAATGAATAATCCTTAAATAAAAGTTCTTCCCGTATCTTGATCATGTCCGGCACTGAATTCATTATCGCAGTGATTTTTGCCGCTTCTTCTTTTACTGCCTTGCTTGACGGATCGCCGACAATTTCGCCGCGTTCGCAGCGGTTGCCTGTAACCCAAGTTAACCCCTGCGCCGAGGACGGATGATTCGGGAAACGCACCAATGTGCGGTTACAGTTGTTAGTGCAGAATGGGCATATTAAATTAGCTTCCTGCGTATAGTGTAAATCATTCAAAGCCTCGAACCCGATAAAACGGCTGCAGCCGCCTTTTCCGTGAGGTGAAGTATATCCGTTTTCCGCGATCTCGCGTTTTGTTAAAAGCGCGATTCCTATCGCGCCCATTTCGCCGGGATACGGNGCGCGCACAACATTTCTTCCAAGGTACTGTTCAAAAGCGCGAAGAACAGCGTCGTTTTTTAATGTGCCGCCCTGAACGACAATTTTATCACCTAACTGCGCGGGATTGGAAATTCGCACAACTTTAGTAAATACATTCTCGATGATCGAGTAACAAAGGCCCGCCATTATATCGTCAGCCTGCTTGCCGTTTTTCTGTTCTGTGATAATCGTGCTGTTCATAAAAACCGTACAGCGGCTTCCAAGACGCGCGGGATTCTTCGCGTCAAAAGCTTTCTCGGCGATTTTTTCAACAGGGATATGCAGTGTTTCCGCGAATGTTTCCAGAAACGATCCGCAGCCCGAGGAACACGCCTCGTTTACAGTAATATTAGTAATGATATTATTCGATATATTAATCGCCTTCATATCCTGTCCGCCGATATCCAGAATAAAAGTAACGCCGGGAACATATTTCTGCGCCGCCGCCGCGTGCGCAACAGTCTCGACAGTATGAAAATCCGCGCCGAGAGCTTTATCAAAAAGAAGCTCTCCGTATCCGGTTGTTCCCAGCCCTATTACTTCAAGTTTAATGCCTGAGTCTTTATATTTTTTATGTATATTGATAAGCGCCTGTCTGATTACTTTTAGAGGTTCCCCCTTGTTGGGATTGTAAAAAACATCAATTACATTTTCTTCTTCGTCCATTAAAACAAATTTGGTGGTAGTCGATCCCGCGTCTATGCCGATGTATACGCGGATCGTATCTCCCTTCCATTGCTTTAGCTCTTCGATATTGAGCTGAATATAATGAGTTTTATGCCGCTCGGTAAATTCTATCCGCTCTCTTTTGTCTTTAAAAAAGCCCGCGTTGAGTTTATCGGCGTTTCTTAAAACGATTTCCCTGTACATTGACAAAGATGTAAGTGCCGCTTCCGGACTGAAATGTTTGTCGTAATCTTTAAAATATTCGTTAACGGAAAGAGCCGCGCCGTAGGCGACAAAAGTTTCGCTGTTCGGAGGAATAATAATACCCGAATCCGTAAGACCAAGCCTTTGCACGAAGACTTTTATTAAAGTCGGATTAAAAGTTAAAGGGCCGCCCTCAAAAATAACAGGCTGTTTTATCTCGAGCCCCTGAGCGAGGCCGCCGATGGTTTGCTTGGCGATAGCGTGAAATGTAGAAAGAGCGATATCCTCGGGGATTCCTCCTTGATTTAAAAGCGGCTGAATATCAGTTTTGGCGAATACTCCGCATCTTCCAGAAATATCATAAACCTGCGTACCCCTGGAAGCGTATTCATCGAACTTTTCGACCGGAATGCGGAGAAGCGTGGCGATTTCGTCGATAAACGCGCCCGTTCCGCCTGCGCAGCTTCCGTTCATTCGCATATCCCCTGCTAAAAGACGCCCTAAAGTTTCATCATGATAAAAGAAAATGATCTTCGCGTCCTGTCCGCCAAGCTCCACCGCCACTCTTGTCTGCGGATAAAAAGTNCTGACAGCGATAGAATTTGCGACAACTTCCTGTATGTACGGAACATTTATAGTTTCGGCGATGATCCTTCCTCCGGAACCGCAGAAAACCGGTTTAATATTTTCGTTTGAATGTTCAGAAAAGATTTTTTTTAAAATTGAATATACTTTCTCGCTTTGACACGCGTGATGACGCTCATACCCGGAATAAAGCACTTCATTTGTATCTGACCTAATCAACACCGCTTTTACGGTTGTTGAACCAACATCAATACCCAAATGTAACATTAGGAGATTATACACTCATCATCATATAAAGAATAGAGGGTAAAACAGCTTGAAAAAATTAAAAAATGATATATTAATGTAAATTATTTTACGCTGTTTTACGCCTACATTTTACCCCCGAAAAATGTAGTATACTCTACTTTTTACCCCCGAATAATGTAGTGTGTTCTACATTTTTCCCTTGAAAAATGTAGAGAAAAATGATTATCATTAAGGTATATGAAACGAAATGTTTATTATGACCTTTTATCGTGGAAAAACTCTCCT
>JGI24695J34938_10003671_pt1 | contig 10515 bp, 2 predicted proteins | sample TergutCo191P3_FD_34938 | JGI IMG/M metagenome (IMG submission 34938) | reverse complement strand
GCAAACGATGAAATTGCCGCGATGGCGATTTATTCCAATGACGGGACTATTTTAGCTCATGCCTATCCCGATCGTATCGGTAAAAAATTAAAAGAAGTGGATTCAGTTTACGGCGATTATATGGAAAGCGCTGTTAAAGCAGTTGCAAGCGGTGAAATATACCACTGTTCTTCTTATTCCGCGGTAATGGATGTGACTCTGGAAATATTTATTGCGCCTTTTAAAATAGGTAATTCAGATACGACATGGTCTGTAATGGTTGCAGCAACAGACGCTTATATTTTATCGGAAGTGCGCGATATAACGCGGTTTACCATAATTCTTTCTTTAATTATTATTGCCGCAGTTGCCGTAATAATATATTTTGTTTTAAATCTAACCATAAAGCCGGTTGTAAATGTCGCGGAAACTTTAAAAGATATTGCGGAAGGTGAAGGCGATTTAACCCGTTCGATCCCCGAAAAGGGTAAGGATGAAATTACAGATCTTTCCCGTTACTTTAATCAGACATTAACGAAGATAAGAAATCTTATTATCGTGATAAAGGATGAAGCGCAGAATTTGTCAGGTATAGGAAGCGATCTTGCGAGTAACATGAACGAAACCGCCGCTGCCGTAAATCAGATAACTGCCAACATTCAAAGTATTAAAGGCAGGATAATTAATCAAAGCGCAAGCGTGAGCCAAACCAACGCTACAATGGAGCAGGTTACCGTTAATATTAATAAATTGAACAATCATATAGAAGACCAGAATGTATATGTTTCTCAGGCTTCCGCCGCCATCGAAGAAATGGTTGCCAACACTCAATCGGTTACGGGGACATTGGTAAAGAACGGCGCCAATGTGAAACAGCTTAAGGACGCTTCGGAAGTAGGGCGCGGCGGATTACAAGGCGTTGCTTCTGACATTGGCGATATTTCCCGCGATTCGGAAGGTCTCCTGGAAATTAACTCAGTTATGGCAAATATCGCAAGCCAGACAAATCTGCTTTCGATGAATGCTGCGATAGAAGCGGCTCACGCGGGAGACGCTGGCAGAGGTTTTGCCGTAGTAGCTGACGAAATCAGAAAACTCGCAGAATCATCAAGCGAGCAGTCTAAAACAATCGGAGTAGTGTTAAAGAAAATTAAAGATTCGATAGATAAGATTTCTTCATCTACAGGAAATGTAATGAACAAGTTTGAGGCAATCAGCGAGAGTATCGATACAGTAGCGCAGCAGGAAGATAATATCCGTAACGCGATGGAAGAACAGGGACAGGGCAGTAAGCAAATTCTTGATGGAATCGGAAAAGTAAATACCATTACAAAACAAGTAAAGACCGGTTCCAATGAAATGCTTGACGGCGCGAAAGAAGTAATAGAAGAAAGCGTTAACCTTGAAAAGGCGACTCAGGAAATAACATCCGGCATGAACGAAATGGCGGAAGGAGCTGACCAGATTAATATCGCTGTGCATCAAGTGAATGAGATTTCCATTAAGAACCGTGAAGGCATTGACTCTCTATTAAGAGAGGTGTCGAGGTTTAAAGTTTAATAAAAAAGCCTGACGATAAGTCAGGCTTTTTTATTCATTGTTCTGTAAATAATTACTAACGGCGGCAGCGGCTTTTTTAAACGCGCTATGCAGTATATTAATTGATATATAATCCAGTAAAGCATTTACAGGAGATGTCCATATTTTTTCTTTTAATTCATTAAGCGCCGTTTTTGCAGTCTCTTTTTCAAATGCTTCGCATGCCTTTTTAATAATATTCAATTTTTCGCGCAGGTAATCTAAATCAGCGCTGTCAATGTCTGTTATATCATTTTTTCCCTTTGGTTTGTATTTTTCTATTGTGGATCTAAGCGAAGCAATAAATGCAGGAGTTAATTTAACTAATTCAGCTAAATTGCGATTTTCTCCGGCAAGTTCAAGATTAAGCGCAATATCGGATAATTTCTTTTCGCCCAAATTGGCAAGAGCGCTTTTCATTCCATGTACGGTAATAATATACGAAGATATATCTTCATTGCCAAGATCGTTTATTTTTTTATAAAGATTTTCCAAAGTGTTTAATGCGCTTTCGGCATCAAGTATAAATAATTCAGCCATTGCGGAATTTACGCCTGAGTTTAATGTGTTCTGGTTTTCACTGCCTGAATTAGCCAGTTTTTTTTGTTGTTCTCTTCGCGCGGCTTTTACTAATTCAATCGGTTTTTTATTCCGTATGAATTCATTTAAGATGTGATTCAACTCCCGTGAGTCAATCGGTTTGGAAATAAAACCGTCAAAACCGTTTTTTATAAACATTTCAGCGCGTCCGACAAGCGCGTTTGCAGTCAGCGCGATAATGGCATTTTTATATCCCATGTCCCGCAGGATTTTAGTCGTTTCAATGCCGTCCAATTTGGGCATCATGTGATCCATGAAAATTATATCGTAAACATTGCCGTTTTTTACTTTATCGATTACTTCATAACCGCTTTGGACAGTTTCGATATTAAGACCGTACGGAGACAGCATTCCCTGAGCAACATATATATTTGAAGCCACATCATCTGCGACCAGAACGCTGCCGTACGGCATATATTCGCGTAAGAACTGCGTTCTTTTGGATATAGCCAGACTTTTAAACCGGAAATCACGCAGTTCATTAGTCATACCGGCTCCGCATACATCAGTGCCGATTTGTTTCTGAGGTATACGGACTGTAAAGACAGATCCTTTGCCGGGTTCGCTTTGTATTGTAATATCGCCGTTCATTAAATCAATAAGCCGTTTTGTTATATTCATGCCAAGACCGGTACCGACAGTTTCCCGGTTAGCATCTGCGTTAAAACGCGTATATTCGTCAAACAATTTTGAAACTTGACTTTCTGTCATGCCTTGCCCTGTATCGCTTACCCGGAAAACGAGCATAACATTTTCTTCAGATGACGGCAAAGAAAAAATAGAGAAGTTTATTGATCCCTGGCTGGTATATTTAAACGCATTGGAGAGAAGATTATTCAGCACCTGTTTGATTCGAAGCTCGTCTCCGTATAAATTGTGAGGAGTGTTTTCGTCAATATCAAGAATGAATTCAACTTCGCTGCTTTCATAGCGTAAACGATTTAACTGAACTGTGTCGTTAATAAGGCTTGGAATATCATAATTGACAGGAATAAGTTCCAGTTTGCCGGCTTCTATTTTTGAAAGATCAAGTATATCGTTGATGATGTTTAATAATAAATCGCCTGAGTCGTATATCTGCCCGAATGCTTTTGCCGTTTCCTCATGAAGATTATCATTCTGAAGCTGTATTTCTGCAATACCAAGCAGAGCATTCATGGGAGTGCGCATTTCATGGCTCATGTGCGCTAAAAATCTGTCCTTTGCCTGATTTGCAAGTTCTGCAGTTTCAAGTTTCCGTCTTTCAACGCTTTCAATAGCGATTACCATTAAATCTGCCAGGGACGAAGCGAAATTCTGCTCTTCTATTGTCCACATTCGTCTTTCAGGAAATGCCTTGCTATGGTGCTGTTCAACGCTGACAATGCCTTTTAGCTTTCCGTTTACGCGTATGGGCGTATCCAGAATGGCGCATATTTGAGGATTATATTCTTTTTTAACATTTGACAATACATTCGGAACATTCACATCGTTAATAACAATCAAACGTTCATTTAAAAGCATTTCAATATAATTCGAGCAATTCGAAAGGTCTACATCCTTCTGCAGTTCGTAGTTTTCGCTTTCCATTTCGTAATACATTGTGTTTTTTAAAACATTTCCTTCCAGGTTCCATATGCCGATGTGATGCGCGCCAATTGCAATGCATCCTTCTTTGACGATCATTTTTGCGGCTTCTTCAATATTTCCAGCTGAAAGTTCAGGCGACTTTGTAATCTTTAAAAGAGTGTCGCTGAATATTTTTGGTCTGTAATTGCGCGCCCTGGATGAATAAGAAAAGTATGTGAATAATACAATCGAACAGAAAAAACCTATAGGCGAAAGGTCGTAAGCAAGACCAAAAAGATTTATTGCAAAAGCGAGATACAGTGCAAATGGGAAAATCAGCCCAATGCCTGTAATGATTAAAAACGGATATTGGCGGAAATTTTTTATTATATACCGGAATAAAATAGTGTAAAAAATAAAAAAACCTATTGTGATTAATGCGATATTTACTAAAAAAAACGGACCTGCAGGAGGTATAGTGCCGACCGAAGGATCGGGATAATCAAAATTATCAAAGTACAGATTGTGCAAAGGATTGGTTAAAAGTATAAGGTTTATCAGGGTAGGGATGGCTATAATAATAATTTTAATCCATCTGGTTTTGGCAAATTTTGTTTCGGTAAAATTTATGATAAACCAAAATGTAACATACGGAATAATACTTGCAAAAAAAACCTTTGGGACAAAAACATACGCATAATACTCGTGATCACTGAGGAGTTTTACTGCATCAAGTGCAGTCCAGATAAGAGTTACAATGCACAATGGATAAAAACCTTTCATCCGCCTGTCGCCTGCATCTCCCAGGCGCTGTCTGTAAATAAGGACACAGATTAAGAAAATAATGATGATTGATATAAAAAATAAAAATACATTAGGTTCCATTGTTTATCAGCCGTTACCTTTTAAATAATCTTCAACTGCGGCAGCGGCTTTTTTGAAAGAGCTGTGCAGTAAATTGATGGATATCTCATCTATTATTTCATTTACATGAGAAGGCCAGTTTCTTTGTTTTATTTCCTGAAGCGCAGCTTTTGACGTATTTTTATCAAAAGACGCGCATGCTGTTTTTATAGTATTTAATTTTTCACGTAAAAAATTTATATCAATGCTTGTAATGTCCGTATCTACTTCTTTTTTCTCTGGCTTGTATTTTTTAATAAGAGAGTGAAGCGAGGCAATAAATGCCGGAGTCGCTTTCTCCAATTCATCCATTTGATGATCTTTTCCTGCGATTTCCAGTTTGAATGCAATACCTGATAACTCCATTTCGCCCAAATTGGCAAGGGCGCTTTTCATTCCGTGAACAGTAACGACATAGGTATTTAATGCCTCGCTGTTAAGACTGCTAATGTCTTTATTAAGATCTTCAAGAACGTTAATCGCATTCTGCGCGTCAAGAATAAATAATTCTGCCATTTTAGATATTTTTTCGGCGTTACCGGCGTCAACTTCGCCGTTATTGGAATTGTTTTCACTTTGCGTCCGGCGCGCGGCTTCTATTACTTCCAGCGGCTGTTTGTTTCGTATAAAATCGTTCAGGAAAAGATTAAGTTCGCGCGAATCAATCGGTTTGGAAATAAATCCGTCAAAACCATTTTTCATAAACATTTCCGCGCGCCCGACAAGAGCATTTGCAGTGAGCGCGATAATTGCATTATTATATCCCATTTCGCGCAGGATTTTTGCGGCTTCAACGCCGTCCATTTTAGGCATCATGTGATCCATAAACACAATGTCGTATACATTGCCGTTTTTGATTTTGTCAATTGCGGAAAAACCGCTGGAAGCCGTGTCGATTTTTAAACCGTAGGGGAGAAGCATTCCCTTTGTAACATAAATATTGGATTCTACATCGTCAACTATAAGAACGCTGCCGTAAGGCATATACTCGCGCAGGAAACGCGTTTTCTTTATTATTGTGGTGTTTTGGAAATGGAAATTCTGCAGTTTTTCCGTTAATTCTTTTCCGCAAACGGTTGAACCTATGCGTTTTTGGGGAATACGCGCTGTAAATACAGAGCCTTTGTTTAATTCACTTTCTACGCTTATGGAACCGTTCATTAATTCAATAAGACGCTTTGAAATACTCATGCCTAAACCTGCGCCTACTGTAGTGCGGTTCTTTTCCATATTAAAACGCGCATATTCCTCAAATAGTCTTTCAAGCTGATCTTCTGTCATGCCTTGTCCCGTGTCTTTGACGCGGAAAACAAGAACAGTATTTTCTATATGATTTTTATCCGGATTTTCTGCAGAAACATGGAATTCTATTTTTCCTTCATCGGTGTATTTGTATGCATTAGAAAGAATGTTGTTTAAAATTTGTTTGATGCGAAGCTCGTCGCCGAATAAATCGATGGGAGTATTTTCGTCAACATAAAGAAAGAACTCTATAGGCTTACTGTCATAGCGCAGACGGTTTAACTGCACTGTATCGTTAATAAGACTTGGAATATCATATTTTGCATAGNTAAGTTCAAGTTTGCCGGATTCTATTCTGGATAAATCAAGGATATCATTGATAATATTAAGCAGAAGGTCGCCCGATTCATATATTTTTCCGAAGGCTTCGATTGTTACAGGCGAATGAGAGTCATCACGCAGCTGGATTTCGGCAATTCCCAGTATTGCATTCATAGGAGTGCGTATTTCGTGGCTCATGTGCGAAAGAAAAACGCTTTTTGATCTATTGCTTTGTTCGGCTTGTTCTTTTGCAAAAACAAGTTCATTCGCCATTTCGTTTCGAATAACNGCATTTGCAATCATGCGGCTNGCGGAACGCAGCACTAATATCTCGCTGTCTTTAAACAGACGTTCAATTTTACAATGATCAAAAGTAACAAAACCCCAGAAATGATCATGCAGAAAAATAGGCACTATAAGAATGGATAATATATTTCTTTTATCAAGCTTTTCCTGTTCGGAATCCGGCACGCCGCATTTTAAAGAATTAACGCAATTACCATTTAATAACTGTTCATTCCATAACGGGTGATCATCAAATAAAATATCAGGAGCCAGAACGCCGTCTCTGGATTTTGATTTAAAACATTCTTCTTCCCATTGATAAGAGAGCGAGAACTGCTGAACTTCTGCTGTGCTGATATTTCTCCATATACATATCCTGTCAACGCCTGTTACTTTTGCCATTATATCCATTGATTTTTGCAGGATATTATCAAAATGACCTATATCAGGTTCAAGCAGGGAAGAGGATATGTTATTTGCAGTTATCAGCAATTCATTCTGCCTGTCAATCGCGCTTGTCATTTCTACATGTTCGCGCATATCGCGGATATACGCCAGGAGAATGCCTCCGCCGCCGTAATCAACGCTTTCAAGCGTAACAAGCGCAGGCAGCGGCGTGCCGTCCAAAAGCTGATGCGTCCAGTTAAAAATGCATTTTCCGGTTTCAACAGCCTGAGCTCCGTATTTATACAATAAATCGTAAGACTTTTGTCCGTCAGGCTGATATTCAGGCGAAAGTTTTTTTTCAAAATTATTGATAAATTCAAGTTTGCTTTTTAATTCAAAAAGCTTTACAGCTTCTGTATTGCAGTCAAAAATCTTTCCGTCCGAGCTTCCTAAAAAACATGCAATCGGGAGAGTGTCCAGCATGACTCTTGTGCGTTCATGTTCGTTTTCAAGTTTTATTAATTTTTTTCTGCTTTTAATAATTATGCTTGTTGTCAAAGCAAGCACAAGAAGCGAAAGAATAATTATGCCTATAAGCAGNGGCAGACGGGCTTGAACCATCTTTGCGCGGTANTCATAAGTTTTGGTAAGCCATTGTTCCACGACAATTTTTGTATCAATAACAGAAAGCGCCTTATCAATTACAGANCGAAGAATAACCTGCTCTTTGTTAAANGCAAANGCGGATTCGTAATAATAATTAAAAAGATAATTCGCTTTGTAACCTGAAAATTCNTAATAGTTTGAATAGTAGAGCAGNTTGCTTTTTGCCGCCATGACCATGTCAACNTCGCCTTGTTCCAAAGCGAAGAAAGCTTTGTCTGCAGCGTCGTATTCAACTGTGTTTTCAGATTCCGGAAACCATATTTTAAAAACTTCAGCATGGGTTGTGTTTTTTATAAGTCCGATCCGCACTTGAGGTATTTCATTTAAGTTAATATTCGGGAAATTTATCTTTGATAAAAGAGCGTATTGATCCGGCAATAGTTTATGATTTGCCCACAAATAATCAGATTCCATTTCTTCGGAATAAACCAAATCGGAAAATATATGCGCTTTGCCGTCGTTCAGCAATTGAATCAGTTCAAACATCTCAGTGTGATCCCCATTTACTACATGGAAAGAAAGACCTGTTAACCATTTTATCTCGTCCAGTAAATCAAATGTGATACCGTCCCACTTTTTTTTATAATCATCAAAAAAAACTAAAGGGTAATTATAATATTGAGCGGCAACAGGCACTGATTTTGTATTGCTAAGATACGCTTTCTCTTCTTCGTTAAGGATCATTAAAAATTTGTACTGTCTGTATTCATCGTAGCCTTTATTGTAAAGATTATTCAAATAAGGCATTGCGCCGTTATTAAGAGCCTTGTTTACAATCGAAATAATAATTTCAAGATTGGGATTTGCCGTTACCATGGAAACAGGACTGTAAGTCAAAGGAAAGAAATCTTCATGTATCAAATTATTATAGGCGATAAAATTCGCTTCCGCTGCCTTTGATGTAATAAGCGCATCGGCTTGTCCTCTTGCGAGTATTTTGTAAGCTTCATCATAATCGCTTGCCCAGACAGTCTCATAAGAATCGCGTCCTATTACAGATGCAATTGCAGCTTCTGTGGGAGCGCTTACTGTAAAAGCATATACAGGTTTNCGTTCCCTTGTAATTTGACTTATACTGCTGCTTGAGGTAAGACGGGTTGTAATAAATTGACGTTCCGCAATGGGGTTAGTCATTATTAAGTTATCTGTATTAACATCGCCTGCCAAAAAATGCACAGAAAAATCAATTTCACCGGAATTTAATTTATCTGTCAAATTAACCCATTGAAGTATTTTAAGATCGAATTTGATGCCGAAAATCTCNGAAAGCCAGCCGCAGAACATGGCGGNATATCCGTTAATTTTGCCGTTCTCATCGAGAAATGCTTCAGTTGACGGAGCCATACCGTAAGTCAANGTGCTGNGTTCTTTTTGAAGCNCCTCGACAGCGGCTATTTCATCTGCTGTTATACCGGGAATGTTTCGAAATGATTTAATTTGCGCGAAATCTATGCTGGAATCTTTTATTTTTTTGGAACATCCTGTTATTCCGGATGCTATAAAGTATATAGTCAAAAGGAAAAGCGCCAGAATTATGTTCCGCTTTTTAATAGGTTTCAACATTTAACTCTCGTTATTATATATTTAACCTTAATTGTACTATATTTTTAATAAAAAGTGAAGTAGCTAATAAAAGTTTATTATNCCCTCATGTTTTACATTAAACCCTTGNGGGAAGGATTTTGCCGACATGGCTGATGCAAGTAAAAGCCCGCCGTTGCCGGGCAGATAAAGGGGGAGGGCATTGTCGCCTGCCTGCTTGTTATGCCCGTTTTCCAGCCATGTATTTTTCGGGCTGTCCATTAAAAGAAGCTTTACAGCATCGTTAAATCTGCCAAGACGGCAGGCAGTCATCGCGAGCATTGAAAAATCCCAGCCGTAAAAGGTTTTTTTGTCCCAAACCGACAGGACTTTGTCTAAAGTGGCGGACATTATTTTTGGATCAATTTTTTCGCTGTTTAAAAAGCCGTACATCATAAGCATACTTGGGTGGTCAGAGCAGAAGAGCGGTTCGCTGAATGTATCGGGGCAATTTTCGTGCGCCAGATAAACGCCGTCTTTAACCGCAGGCAGACTTAATTTTTCTGTGATTTCAGCGTAACGCTCTTTCTCGCCGAGGCGTTTCAGCCATTCATCGGCTTTTTTAAAACCCCAGCGGAAATATTCAAGCTCAAATGCGGCATTTAAAACAATTTTTGGATCATGGCGTTCCTGAACCGGAATATAGGGCGGTCCTAGCACATAACGGTCTTTGTCCCAGTGAATAAAACTTTTCATAAACTCGGCAGTTTCTAATATTATTTCGCGGTATTCTTTTAAAATATTTTTATTATCCATTACACCGTTTTCATTCGTGTTTTCTTCCGCATGCCGAACAAGCTCCGCGAACATGATTGGATGAACCTGCTGCCAGATTAAAAAAACAGCGATAGAGGAGGGTGTGTTGAGTCCTGAAGGATCGCACATTTTTGCCCAGCGCGCGCCTTTATACCCTTGAGAAGAAGCGATTTCCTTTGCGGTAGGCAAATTTCTTTTGTAATACTCAAGCGATTTTTTTAAATAATCTGTGCGCCCCCATAAAGCCCAGTGCGCGTGATGCCAAAAAAGCATTTCCGTGTGGAACTTGCCGTACCAGCTGTTGCAGGTAAGCCCTGTTTCTGCGGGGGGATTATTTCCCCTGCTTTGAATTGCGATTAAATATTGCGAGAGAATAATGCGCCTTTCAAGTTCATTGGCGCAGGTTTCTTTAGAATCTGAAAAATCCATAAACCCGCCTGAAGACCAGAAACCTTCCCAAAATTCTTTGCATTTTATTTTTGCTTTGTCAAATGAATGTAATTCATAAGAATCGTGCTTTGAATTTATTTCTTCTCTATTAAATCTTACACAAAACTCTATTTCTTCTTCCTGCGGTAATAAATTAATAATATGCTGCTCTTCAATTACAGAACAATCAAAATTATTTCCATTAATATTTACATAATAAATGGTATCATCCAAAACTCT
>JGI24695J34938_10003664_pt1 | contig 10528 bp, 9 predicted proteins | sample TergutCo191P3_FD_34938 | JGI IMG/M metagenome (IMG submission 34938) | reverse complement strand
GAAAAAATTACCGCCTTTCTGGAAATGGCGCGTAACATCTCTTTTAATTCGCCTTCGTATTTTTTCTTTTCTTCGCCCCCAAGCGGAGGATTATTTTTCGCGTATTTTTTTGCCGCCTCCGCCCGTTCTTTGTCTTCCTTTTCAGTTCGAATAATATTCGTTATTGTAACAGCCGCAGGCTCATAGCCAAGGTCGGCGGCTCTCTGAAAAAGTTCCATTGCCTTCTTTCTGTGACGGCCGCCCATATACCAATGATAGTTGTGCGCGGCTTTGCAAAGTGTTTGGGGATGGTTCGCCTTTACAAGTAAATCACATAACGCGTCTCCTTCGGGGGTTGTAGCGACAGCGCAGACAAATCTGGTTCTAAGTTCAGCCGCCGAATCAAGATGCCCAAGGAGAGCCGCTTCAAGCCACATGTCCTGACATTCCAGGCTGCAGTCTTTTAAAGCTTTTTGATAAAGCGCTTCCGCTCTCGCTTCATCTTCTTTTTTTAGAGGCGTTAATCCCCTCTTGCGGAGCGCCTTCGCGAAAGCCTTGTGATACTTTTTTTCGCCAAAACCCTCCAATTTAGTTGCCTTGAAAAATTCCCAAACCGCAGTGTCAAAATCCTTTTTTCTTAACGCCGCTTTTCCGTTCTCAAAGTGTTTAATATCTTCACTCATTTGCTTTATTTTCCGGCGTATCATCATCTTTTTTTATCGATTCCGGAAGCTTGAGCCCGCGCGGAAATTCAATGTTTTCAAGCTGGCCTTCTTTTGGAAGAGTACCTCTTAACCTCATCTCCTCTTCCAGATCAACAACCTTTCGTTCGCTTTTTTCATCAATTCCATCAATCATAATTTCCTCCGCCGCCGTTATAGAATCTGTTTCTTCTTTTTTGGTTTCTTTATTTTTCTTCTAAAATCTTCGCCTTCTTTAGAAATTACGGATTTATATCTTCTTAGATTATTAATAGCCGCGCTCATAGCTTCCTGCGCGCAGAAAAATCCTTCCGCGTCCCCTGCGATATCAAATGCCATGCTTTTGGAAATGCTTATTGACGAAGCGGTTGAAACAGAATCCATATTCGCTCCCATAAAAACAAATTCCCAGCCGTAAGTTTTTTTTTGTAATTCGATCATTCCTTTTACTTTTTCCGGAGAATATACCTTACTTGCGTTGTCATCGCCGTTGGCAATAATAAAAAAGATAATTTGACATGGGCGATCGCCTTCCGAAGTATTATATAATTTAAATCCAATGTCATTTACAGTCTTTCCAACGGCATCCAGCAAAGCGGTATTTCCCTTTGCGATATATTCCTTTTTTGTAACCGGCTTGGCGTCTTTGATAGCCGCGCGATCATGAAGCAATTTATAAGTATCATTAAACAATACCGTTGTCAGAATTGCCTCTCCCTTAATTTCTTTTTGCTGTTTTAAGAAACTGTTATAAATTTGAATCATATCATCTGCCAGTAATTCCATCGTTCTGCTTTTATCCAGAATGACAACAATCTCCGTCAAATTCTCATTCATAACTAATTCCTTTACAGGGCTGATAACCGGCTTCCGCTCCCTGAGCAAGATAGAACTTTGCCAATTCAGGAGTTTTCCTTTCTGTTATTGCGGGCAGGGTAATTTCATTTCCGGGAAAGCCGTTATAAAACTCATAAAGAGCGTAATAAAATTCCAGAGAGCCTTTCTTCGCGTAATGTTCCATGCAGTTAAGAGCATTATCAATATTCGCCCCTCTGTTCAACAGCAGCGTAACAAGTCCGGCTCTGATGTCGCCCTTGCCGTAAGTAATCGCAAGGCCGAGCGGCGTCATCTCATTGCATTCCGCGTTTACATCCGCGCCTGAAACATTGTTTGAGGTTCCGTCAATCAACAATTTCGCTTTCTCAGCGTCGATTGCGCTGTAAGGCGTAAAATCATGCGTCTCTTCATCATAATTAGCAGGCAGCAGGACAAAATGAAGCGGTAAAAAAGCAACCCCGCCTGAAACTGTTTCAACATTTGGATCGGCGCCGCAAGCAAGAAGAGCTTTCATTATTTCTGACAATCCATCCGCATGACACTGATTCCCAAGAGGCGTGTCGCCTTCAATACTTGCAAGATTAGGATCCGCGCGGTTTCTGACAAGATAGTTCAACATGCTTACCGGGTCTCTAAGACATGGCCATACTTTTTTTATAGTAATATAAAACAACGGCGTAGGCTGCCAGTCTTTAAACCACCAGCCCAGCTTTTCGTTAAGGGGCAGACATTCCGAAATGCATTTTTCCAGAAGCGCGTATTCTTCTTCCCTCGCGAGCACAGCGGCAAGACCGGGAAGATCATCTTTGGCGATTACTTCGTTTATCGGCTTATTTGGATTAGCGCGAACTAAAGACGCGAGCGAAGCGAACAGAAGATATCCGTCATTGCGGATATCTTCTATTGAGTCAAGATTAACAATCTTCGGCAATTGACGGACGGGAACCGCATATTCATTTACAATGTCTTTCTTTTCATTATTATAAATTACTTCCGCGACAAGAACTTCATTAAGTCCGCCTAAACTGTCCCGCGCGTCTTCATGAACATCATCCAATAATACATATTGATCCATACGGCGGCGGAAAAGCGCGTTCTTTCCGCCTGAATAGAAAATCTCAGGCATTCTTGGTTCGCCTTCGCGCTGTTTAATGGTGAATAGCAAATCTCCGTCGCCGTTTTGAAATATGTCGTATAACTCTTCAGTCACTATCAGAGGTTTTCTTTGATCAAGTCCCGCTTTTATCTCATGCTCATAATTTAAATTTATATCGTTTGCGGCATCAATCATGTCGATAAGCCTGGCGCGGAAAAGATCATAATCGGCTTTATAATCATTGCCCATAGCTTTGTGAATAACAGAGCGGCAATGGAAATAAACAGCGCCGTCATCTTCTATATCCAGAATTTGATTAAAACAATCAAGCGCTTTATCTAATTCTCCGTTACGGTAATACGCCCATCCGGTGTTTTTTAGTTTGGCAATTTTTTCGTAATGCCCTTCTTCTTCTTTATTTGCGATTTGATCATCCGATTGAATTGTTTTGTCTGTTATTACAACCTTATCATTATTTATTTTCTTTTTTCCGCCATAAACAAGTTTTATTACCATATCGGAAAAAGCTTTCATATCAGGGCCGGTTTTACCAAGATTATTTTGTCTAAAATTATTTTCTTCGGGAAGCCACTCTCCTGTAATGTAAATAGTTTCGCCGGTTAGCGGTTCTGAGGATAACTCGCAGGTAAAATAACCTGCCTTCTCGCGCATACAGGGAAAAGCAATAAAAAGGCAGTCGCAAACCTTATCTGGTTTAGGCAGCCGTACCAGTATAATCCCTTTTTTAACGCCTTTTCCCATGAGCTCCATTTTAAATTCTTCAGCAGCAGTCCAAACAGGATCTGATCCGGATTCAATATCAGGATTATTTTCTGCCAAGTCTTTTGAGGTTTGCACGCAATTCCTGATAAACAATGCCATTTTTTTCGGATGGGTAATAACAGAATCGTAAAAGAAGTCCAGATTAGAGAAAAACATGCGCGGCATAACCTTGTGTGTCAATAAATAGTTAAATGAGGTTTTATATTGATCTGACATAGATACTTCCTTATTACTCTAATTATATTACTTTTATATCACATACTCAAGAAATCTGGCGATATATTCACCGTAAGCGTCACCGAACGGCAAATCGTAATTGCTATGTATCCTGCTTTCTATCCAGTACAGGCCAATACCGCGTTTCTGCCAGGCAGGTAAATCATTAAAATTGATTCCGCGCGAGAACAACAATTCGTTTTTTTCCGCCACGGTTTTCCCTTCAAGCAAAACTGTCGCTTCCCGCGCGTCAACATTCTCTTTTCGCAAGAGCCAGTAACAATGGGAATTAAGCGAGTTGCGGTGCGCGTCTTCCGAACGCCATCGGAAATAATTAACGACAGTTTCTTTGTTCGGCAATTGGGAAAGACGGCAGTCAAATGATCCAATGTCACCTAACAGCAGGCTGAATTTTGCCGAAGCTTCTCCGGCAAGTATTGAGTCGTATTTCCTCATCTTGCGTCCGAACATGTCAACATCCTGATCGAACAGCAGGGATATTTCATCGCTCTGAGTGTAGCCGTAGATCACCTTGAAACCGCAGTCCATTAAATGAGCGGTAACGGCAATCATCATATCGCGGAAACGTTCGTCAAAGGGAGCGTCAAAATTAACGCGCTCGCGGCAAAGGCGAGTAAAATTCCGCCCGTCAAGCCGCGCCACAATCCACAATCCCGGAAGGATGCGGTGGTCGTGGGCAGTCTCATAGACACGCATTTGTTTGTCAAGATCATCAAATTTCATCTTTATACCCCTCTTTCAGAAAATACTTTTCCGCAATGCGGAGTTTATTTTTTTATATACTATAAATATACAATAAAAATAAACAAATGGTAATACAGAAAAAATCAATCTAAAACCCGCAGCCATATAGAAAAAAAATGCCTAAACATGGACTTTTGTTGCGTTTTAAGAAAAAAGTATTGCTTCATTTTTTTCGTATGTTAAAGTTAATAAAGGAGCAAAATATGGAAATAGAATACCATTATTATTTTAGAAATAAATTCAAGCCGTTGGCATCTCTTTCATTGCACGAAACAGCGCATATGAGCTGTCCTGCGTCAAATATCCTACCGCTGGAACGCGCCGACGCGTACGCTTTATACCTTGTAATTGAAGGAAAAGGCGTCTATACCATCGGCAGTTCGGAATTTAAAGTTAAAGAAAACGATATTTTTGCCATATATCCCAATGTCCCGATACGCTGCATAGCGGATAAAAAAAACCCCTGGGAACTGCAAGCAGTGAGCTTTGACGGAGTAGACGCCAGAATGCTCCTGAACGCAGCCGGGTTTGAGCCTAAAAGTCCCGTCCGGACTCTTGCCCCTCTTTTTGCCGAGCAGATTAAAAAAGTGATGTCAGGGATTTACTCATGGCGCGGACAGGAAATCTACAGCACAATCCAATCCACATCAATGATTTACCTGATGCTCTCAGCTCTCGTAAAAACCGCCTCATGGGATCAAAGCGCCATGCCTCCAGGGTGGACGGGAACAGTGCATTTTCAAAAAGCCATAGACTTTATCGCCGAAAATTATTCAAAGCCAATAAACGTGACAAATATTGCCGAATACGTAAATTTAAGCCGAAGCCGCCTGTACCGCGTATTTATGCAGCAGATCTTCATTTCGCCGCAGCAATACCTGACAGAATACCGAATCAGGGAAGCCATCCATCTTCTGGAACGAAGAAAAGGCTCGGTAAAAGAGATAGCTCTTGCCGTCGGCATTGAAGACCCTCTGTATTTTTCCAACTTGTTTAAGCAGGTTACAGGGAAAAGCCCCAAAAATTATATGAAAGACATTTCAGACAGTGAAAATACTTAAAAAACAAAACTACGCTTCTAAAATCAACAGGGTTCTTGGATCCAGCTTCATTGCCATTGATTTTGAAATAATCGAATCCCTGTCTTTAGAAATTGAAAGTTCGACATGATCGGATTTAGATTGAAGGACAATTACCACATCGATAATATCGGAAAAATCGCTGATAACAACAGGAATATTCTCTTTATCAAATTGCCCGGCTTCGTCCTTTACAGTGCAGCTGTACCAGACGCTAACGCCGAGTTCCGTGGCGAAAGTTTTTACGCCGGCAATGCTTTCTCTATCGGTATGAGAAAAATCAAACCCGTCAATGATAATCGAATCCGCCTTAAAGCCGCCTTCTATAATCATGGCGCGAAGGCTTCTCAGTATCTGATTTATTGTAACTCCGTCCTGGCTAAAATTCATTTGGACGCGGTTTTTAACAAGATCGTTTTTAATTTCCGCCGCGTTTTCAAGATTTTTCTTGTTGATAAATTCATTAAAGATATCTTCGTACCATAACGGCACATACTGGGTATGCTCGAACCTTCGGTTCGGAGTAAAAGAAACATGAATAACCCTTCTCCCCTGAAGCAGTTTATCAAGGGCAAGCTGCACAAGCACAGACGTCTTGCCAACCCCGTTAGGTGAAGCGATGATTCCGATTTCACCCCGCTTCAGTCCGCCGTTTATTGATTGTTCAAAAATGCGGATGGGGCTTCTCTGTATCAGTTCGGATAGTATCATTTTAAAATCCTCCTACTTTTCTCTTTTACGTTTTTCTTCTGCTTCTTTTATCAGCGCTTCTGAAATGCTCTGCGGCACCTTCGCGTATTTTTCAAACTCCATAGTAAATTCCGCTTTTCCCTGCGTAAGCGATCGCAGTACCGTCGAATAGCCGAACATTTCGCTTAACGGAACTTCGGCTTCCACGCGGGAAAAATGCCCGTCTTCAACAGACGAAGCAATTATACCGCGCCTCTGATTGATTGAACCGAAAATGTTCCCCTGAAATTCCGTCGGGCCTTCGACCGACACCTTCATGATTGGCTCAAGTATGCACGGTTTTGCCTTACTGTACGCTTCACGGAAAGCGCCGATTGCGGCGGACTGGAAAGCGATGTCGGATGAATCAACAGGGTGGCTTTGGCCGTCGTTTATTAAACAGCGTATATTTACAATCGGGAAGCCGATCAAGCTGCCTTTTTTCAGCGCCTCTTTAAAACCTTTATCGCAGCTTGGCACATATTCTGTGGGGATTGAGCCGCCTTTGATCATGTCGACAAATTCGTAGTCGCCGTCCATAAATGGTTCCATAAAACCAGCAACGCGCCCGTATTGTCCCGCGCCGCCCGTCTGCTTTCTGTGAGTGTAATTGAACTCCGCTTTTTGCGTAATTGTCTCACGATACGCAACCTGCGGCATTCCGGTCTCTACTTCGCACTTGTACTCGCGGCGCATACGCTCGATGTAAACTTCAAGATGAAGTTCGCCCATTCCCTTGATGATGGTCTGATTCGATTCCGGATCGACATAGGATTGAAATGTGGGGTCTTCTTTTGTAAAACGGTTCAACGCCTTTGCCATCTGGTCGGCGCTTTTTTTATCCTTTGGCATGACGGCAAGCGAGATAACGGGAGCCGGCACAAACATCGATGTCATCGCGTAATTCAAACCGCCGCCGCAGAATGTATCGCCGCTTGCGCACTCAATCCCGAAAAGGGCGACGATATCGCCGGGACCGCCTTCGTTGATGTCTTCCATGCTGTCCGCGTGCATCCGCACTAAACGCCCCACTTTGAATTTTTTACGGGCGCGCGTATTTATAAGTTCATCGCCTTTTTTTAATTTGCCCTGATAAATACGGACATAGGTGAGCTGTCCGTACTGACCGTCTTCCAGTTTGAAACCAAGAGCGACCGTAGGTTTTTTTTCATCGGCAACAAGCTCGATTTTTTCTTCTTCTTTATCAAGGTCTAGCGCGAAATTTTTTACCTCCGTAGGATCGGGAAGATAATGAGTTATTCCGTCCAACAGCGGCTGAATACCTTTGAACTTGTAAGCGGAACCCAGCATCACGGGAACAAACTGTTCATCAAGAGTCCCCTTGCGGATTGCCGCGTGAATCATCTCTTCGGGGACAGTATCACCTTCAAGTATTTTTTCAGCCAGTTCATCCGAGAACATGGAAAGCTCGTCAAGCAGCTCTTCACGGTACTTCTCCGCTTCCGGTTTAAGGTGGGAAGGAATTTCCGCGTGGCGAAGTGTCTCGCCCTGGGGTCCGTCAAAGTAAACGGCTTTCATCGCGATCAGATCTACAACGCCTTCAAGTTTATCTTCAAGTCCGATTGGGATCTGAATCATCACGGCGTTAAGCCCAAGCTTCTCACGGAGCTGCATCATCACCTTGAACGGGTTCGCGCCGGTGCGATCGCACTTGTTTACAAAGGCAATGCGCGGCACATTGTACCGTTTAAGCTGACGGTCAACAGTGATGGACTGAGACTGCACCCCGCCCACAGCGCAAAGCACAAGAATCGCCCCGTCAAGCACGCGCAGTGACCTCTCAACCTCGATAGTAAAGTCAACATGCCCGGGTGTATCAATAACATTGATGGTATGGTCTTTCCATGTCACTTGAGTCGCCGCCGACTGGATTGTGATGCCGCGCTCTCTTTCAAGCTCCATGTGGTCCATTGTAGCGCCGACGCCGTCCTTGCCCCGGACTTCGTGAATTGCGTGAATTTTCTTACTGTAAAAAAGAATCCGCTCCGACAGGGTAGTTTTCCCCGAATCGATGTGCGCGCTGATACCTATATTTCGCATACAGTTGGTGCTTTGCATTCCGCCGCTGTCAATACTCATTTTAAAAAACTCCTTAAATGCCTGCCTGACCCTTATAAAGCGATCAGGTAAAAAATGCTTATGTTAGCTAAAGAATAACAATATTTGCAAATATATGCAAGACATTAAGAGAGAATATTAATTTTTTTTGAAAACCGGCAATATATTACAATACTTTCTATAATAGACAACAAAACAACCAATTTACAACTACTGCCAATATACAGCTTAATTATTTTTTTGTCCATTTTTACCTAAATTTTTTTTACACAAGTTTTCCACATTATATAATTTTAGATATTTACAAATATTCAAATTAAAGTGACAAAAAATGTATTTTTGAATAATATGTAAATCTATATCCTATAAGGAATTAACATCTTTTTTTTTATATAAAAATATTCTAATATTCTTAATTGTATAAAATTTGATACACAAGCAAATATTGAAAAATAGAATACACAAGTTATCCACAGACATGTGGAAAATAAAAAACAATTATCAGGAAACATATTACAAATAATTACTTACACATCTGTGTAGGTATTAAAAAATGTAATTTATTATTTTTTTTATAATCAACTAAAGAAATGGTGTATATTTTAATATACACATAAACTATAAAAAGCATACTCCTTAATAATCATTTATTATTTTTGTGGTTATATCATTTAATTTTTTAATAATTTCTTGTCTTTGTAATGGTGTAAGAAATCTAGAATCAATTTTAACATTATTCTGGAATAAAAAATAAGACTCAATGTTAAAGGAAGACGCTATTTTTTCGATCATGTCAGGGGATGGAAATTTTTTACCCACTTCAATTTCAGCAATATATGCTTGGGAAGACTCGCACATTTCAGCTAGTTTTGCTTGCGAAATTTTATGAGATTTTCGGAAATCTTTCAAATTTGTAATAAAAAGTTCTTGAAAAGTCATTAATTAACCTGCTTTATTCTGATTTTCCATTAATTTATATGCTAATTGACTATTAAATCTGTTGACAACTTGCGAAAAGCTAGTTAATATGGAAATAACTATCAAAAAGCAAGTTAAATATTTGATAAAAAGGAGAGAATTATGAAAAGCAAGAAATTATGCTTAGGAATATTGGCAATAATGCTGGTATTTGGAATGCTGGTTATTGGATGCGATGAGCCTGATAATGAACCAAAAGATGACAGACCAATGGGTCCAAAATGGACAATGGTATCGAATCTTCCTTTTGGTACCGGCAGTATCCATGATATTGCGTATGGTGATGGGAAATTTATCGTTGTTGGATTTTCCAGCAGCGCAAATTCAAGAATAGCTTATTCTACTGACGGTATTAACTGGTCATTGGTTAATAATTTATCACCTTATATTTACCCCAAAGCTATTGCTTATGGTGGTGGAAAATGGGTAACAGATGATTCCTATTCAACCGATGGTCTAAACTGGGTAGCGGCTACCGGCACTTTAAATTTAGATGCAAATTACCCTGAAATTGTATACGGTGGAGGAAAATTCGTTGCTGTTGGAGGCAATAATAAAATAGCATATTCTACAAACGGTCAAACTTGGGAAATGGTATCTAATCCGCCATTCGGCACTGATAGTATCAATGCCATAGCATACGGTGATGGAAAGTTCGTAGCTGTTGGAGGAAAAAAAATAGCAAATTCTACAGACGGCATAAACTGGACGGCAGTATCGCCGGCTCTTTTTGATTCAACTATTAGCTGCATAGCTTATGGCGGCGGAAAATTTGTTGCAAGCGATGGTAGGAATACGGCATATTCTCTTGATGGCATAAGCTGGACACCGATAATTCAAAATAAATTAGAGGGAGATTGGTATTCTATAAATTATTTACATTTTTCTACTTTGGCTTTTGGAAACAATAAATGGATAGGGTTAGACGTCTTCGGCGGGTTTATGAGTTTTATGGGATATTCATCGGATGGAATAAATTGGACACCGGCATTTAATCCTCCGGATATTAGCCTTCCGAGAGCAATTTATGGTAATGGAAAATTTGTTGTTGTTAGTTCAAGTGCAGTGAATGGGCATATAGCTTATTCTGCCCAGTAAATATTTAGGAGGATTTTATAAGTATAGTAAATGGAATGGCGGCACTGCCGTTCTTATCAGCGGCGGTTCTGCTGAATTAAAAGTGTGGGCTATTAGTATTATTGTAGCAGACTTTACAAGCGGCAAAGCAAGCGGAGCGTATACAGATCAATAATTGGCAATATTTTCTGGCGTACCTGCGGAAAGCG
>JGI24695J34938_10003662_pt1 | contig 10531 bp, 10 predicted proteins | sample TergutCo191P3_FD_34938 | JGI IMG/M metagenome (IMG submission 34938) | reverse complement strand
CTTCTTACGGAAACAAAGAAAAATTCGATACTTGCAGACGACCATTCCCTNCTNACGCGCGTTTGCATGTCACGCGGAAATGTTCTTTATTCGCTTGGCAGAACGGAAGAGGCGTTCGCGGAATGGGATCAGGCAATCGCGGAAGCTGTAAAATTGGGGGACAACGAGCTGTTGTCGCTCAGCAGAATTTATAAGGCAAGGGGAAATCTTGTATCAGAAAGAATGACGGCAAGGTCTGTTCTTGATGAAGTAAACCGTGAGAGCGTTAATATAAATAAAAACAGATTGTATATCGCTTTTTTGTGGCAGGTGAGAGGGCTTGCTTATCGCGCGCTTGGATCGTACAATGAAGCCGAAGCTTCATTCAGGCAAAGTCTTGAAATTCATCAAAAAGACAGCTTCTTTGAAAACGCTTCTTATGACTGGTATTCAATAGCGTCTATACGTTCATTGTCAGGTAACGCTCAGGGAGCGATACAGGCATTGGAAGCGTCAATAGGCTTCGACCGCCGCGTTGAAAATTCTTGGGGGCTTGCTGCGAGTTACCGCGCTATGGGCGACGTCTATAAAAAGATGGGAAAGCCAAACGAAGCGCTTGAAGCGTACGGCAGGGCAAAAACCATTTACACTGCGATGGGGAACGAAAGCGAAGCGGCGGAAACAGACAGGAGAATGAGGAATTGAAAAAAATCAGGAGAATTTATGAACAGTGTTTTTATGAATACATATCACAGGCTGCCTGTAACCCTGGCGCGGGGTGAGGGGGCATGGCTTTTTGATACCAACGGTAAAAAATATTTAGATTTCGGTTCAGGTATCGCGGTTAATATACTCGGGCATAATTACCCGCCTTTAGTCAGGGCTGTTTCCGAACAGGCGGCGAAGTTTTTTCATGTAAGCAATTATTTTTTAAGCGACACAAGCGCCGCGTTCGCGGAACAGATTGTAAGCGCGTGCGCTCCCGCCGGAATGAAAAATGTTTTTCTTGCGAATTCGGGAGCGGAAGCAAACGAGGGCGCGTGTAAAATCGCGAGGAAATATTCGCTTTTAAAATACGGTCCCGGAAGGCACACGATTGTCACGCTTAAGGGAAGTTTTCACGGAAGAACGATTACAACCCTGTCAGCTACAGGTCAGGATAAATTTCACAAGGACTTCGGCCCTTTTACGGAAGGTTTTGTTCATGTCCAAAGCGGCGATATTGACATACTGGAACAGACGCTTGATAAAAATACCGTCGCAGGGCTTTTAATTGAAGTGATACAGGGTGAAGGCGGAATTGTACAGCAGAGGCATGACTTTATCGCGGCAGCCGCAAAACTTTGCGAGGAAAGGGACATCCTTCTTATGTTTGATGAAATTCAATGCGGTCTTGGCAGGACGGGAAAATTTCTTGCGCTTCAAAATTATAATGACGTTTCAGGAAATCCGATACAGGCAGATATCGTAACGCTCGCGAAAGGTTTAGCGGGCGGTATTCCAGCGGGAGCGGTTCTTGCGGGCGAAAAAACATGTGAAGTGTTAGGTGTAGGCGATCACGGAAGCACGTTCGGCGGAAACCCGCTTGCGGCTGCAGCTGGGCTTGTCGTTTTAAAAACAATTAATAATCCCGAATTTTTGGATGAAATCAAAAGAAAGGGCGAACTTATAATGACGGCTCTAAGGGAAAATCCAAAGGTAAAAGAAGTAAGGGGAAAAGGTTTAATGATCGGCTTTGACATTGAAGCCAACGCATGGTCCGTCCTTGAAGAGGCAATCGCTAAAGCCGCAAAAGATTCTTACGGGCTTTTAATGCTGACAGCAGGGAACAACACCCTGCGCCTGCTGCCGCCGTATACGATAAATGACGCGGAAATAGAGCAGGGCCTTTCGGTTATTTCAGGGCTTCTTTAAAAAAGGAAATAAATATTTTTATTATTCTTTTAAGTAATCGACATCTCCGCTGCCAAGCGCCTTTAATATTTGACGTTTGATATCGCCCTGTTCGTCTTTGTTATCTGACGATGTAAAGTCCGCGATGCGCTTTCGCATATCGCGGCGTTTGGAGTTTTGCCCGTAAGGGCATGTGCAAGCGTTTTTTAGGATATTTTGTTCGGCGGCGCAGGCGATGATACGTTTTTCTTCGAGTAACGCAAGGGGGCGGATAAGGCTTAAGGGGTATTTTCTGTACTTTAAAAGGATCGGCATGGCAAGCATTATCCCTTTTGAACAGATATTCATAAAAAAAGTTTCGATGATATCGTCAAGATGATGACCAAGCGCGATTTTGTTAAACCCGTTTTCTACAGCGTGCTTTAAAAGTTCTGTCCGTCTCTGGGTGGAGCACCAGTAGCAGTTCATCTTTCTGCCTTCCTTTAGCCTGCCTATGACGGGAACAAACAGATCAGTAAACGGAATTCCCCATTCTTCAAGCCTTTCTCCAAGCGCCGATTTCTTGCAGCATGCGCAGAAGTCGGTGCTGATATGAATCGCGGCTAACTCGTAATCGAATTTTAAAGCTGGTTTGATTGCAGATAACGCCCAGGCAAGTACGCTTGAATCTTTTCCTCCAGAAACAGCGATTAATACTTTGTCGCCGCTTTGAATTAATTCGCGTTCCATTATTGTTTTAACAGCAAGTTTTTTTACTATTTCGGAAGGAGTGTTTTTTTTGAAAAATCTGTTCATGGGNGGTTCCAATTATAAAAATGTCGTTAACTGTTTAACCTGACACGGCGGTTATAGTTTTNTAATTGTATCATGTATTANAAGATTTGCTAAGTATAAACCGGCGACAGCAGTTACCGTAACAATGCTGCCGTTTATTGACTTGCGGACAGTAAATTCGTTATCAAAAAGCTGTTCATTGTCCTCCGTTAATTGTTCTTTAATATTTGTTTTCTGCTCGTCGCTGTATACAACGGTAAAATCTCCCTGAAAGGCGCGTTTGCGAAGTCCCTGGCGCACAAGGCGGGCAAGAGGGCAGACATCGGTTTTCCAGATTGAAGCTGTTTTTATATGCGCAGGTTCTGTTTTCAGAGCCATGCCCATTGATGAGAAGAGTGTCGCGCCTGAAGTAAAAACAGTTTCGATTAGATCGAGTTTGTGATTGAGCGAATCAATTGCGTCTATCACATAATCCGCGTGTTTGATATCGAATAACGGCGCTTTTTCAAGGCAGAAGAGTTCGTCCCATGCAGTCACTTCACATTCCGGGTTTATTTCGAGCAGACGTTTTTTTAGCGCGTCTGCTTTAGGCTGCCCGATTGTCAGGGTAGTGGCTTCAACCTGACGGTTGATATTTGACGCGCAGACAGTGTCGTTGTCGATTATCCCGATTTTCCCGACCCCGCTGCGGACTAGCGCTTCGGCTGCCCAGCTTCCAACCCCGCCCGCGCCGAAAACAAGCGCTCTAGTGCGTGACAATTTTTCAAGCGCTTCATTGCCAATGAGAAGAGATAAGCGTTCAAAAATAGGACTAATCATATAGGGCCCATTGAATTTATTTCTCGCAGAGGCGCAGAGACGCAGAGTTGTTGTTTGATAACTATTTTCTCCTCTGCGTCTCCGCGTCTCTGCGAGAGCTTCTTATTGTACCTCTCCTCTTCGCTGAAAATACAGCCGCAGTATTTTTGCATGTAAAAACCGCTTGAGCGGGCTTTTGTTTGTCCTTCGCGGAAGTTAGAACGGAAGTCCCTGTAAAGGAATTCAACGCCGTGTTTGGCGGCGGTTTCTTCTCCGATACGTTTGATCGCGTCATGATCCTGATACGGGCTTATCAGCAATGTTGTTGTGAAGGCGGAATAACCTTCCCGCGACGCGAAAGAGGCGGTTTTTTCAAGGCGGATTTTATAACATTGCTTACAGCGGTTTTCATCCTCAGGATGTACTTCTTTTAAAAATAAGCGGAGGCCGTATTCGTCAATTTGCGCAAGCGTTAAATTTTCGTTATCTGCAAATTCAGAGAGGCAGTTACGGCGGGATTTGTATTCCGTGTAAGGATGAATGTTTGGATTGTACCAGAAAAGACGCGGTTCAATGCCTTCATCGCGAAGGCTTTTTACGCAGGAAACTGAACACGGAGCGCAGCAGGCGTGCAACAGTAAATTCGACATCATTAATAAAAATTATAACATACTGACAGGATCAACATCAATCTCAAGATATGTTTTTGCGTCTTTTCCTTTTTCATAACCGGCAAGAAGTTCCCGGGACGCTGAATGGATCGCGTTCATTGAAGGGCTGCGGAGGATCAACTGCCGCCTGTAATTACCGTTTATGACGCCGATGGGACATTCCGCGGGGCCGAGTATATCCGCGTCTTTTGGGAGTAATTTTTTTGCGAGAGAAGCTAACCTGTTAATTGCGGCTTCAGCGCGTTTAACGTCTTTCGCGCGGATTGTAAAGCGGATAAGCCGCGAATACGGCGGGAAGCCCATCGCTTTACGAGTGTGTAATTCCGCGTTGAAAAAACCTGAAACGTCAAGAGCGCAGGAGCGCGTGATTACAGGGTCTTCCATGCGGAGAGTTTGCACTATAACTTTTCCGTCGGGGAAATATCTGCCGGCGCGTCCCGCTACCTGAACGATAAGAGAGAATGTTCTTTCCGCCGCGCGGAAGTCCGGCATGTGGAGTCCTGTGTCGGCGAATACTACGCCGACAAGACGCACGCCGGGAAAGTTCAATCCTTTCGCGACCATTTGCGTTCCAAGCAGGATGTCAATCATGCCTGCTTTAAAAAGATTCAAAGTATCTTCAAGCCCGCCTTTTTTTCCGGCTGTGTCCGCGTCAACCCTGCGTATTTTTAAATCAGGAAACGCGCGCCTGACTTCTTCTTCGATCATCTCCGTGCCGAAGCCGCGGTAACCCGCTTCAAGACAGCCGCATTGACGGCATGCTTTAGGCGGCTCTTCGCTGTAACCGCAGTAATGACAGATGCAGCGGCTGCGGCTTTTATGCCATGTCAATGACACAGAACAGCGGCGGCAGGTTTGTTCCCATCCGCAGCTAGGACACTGATAAAAATGCGCGAAACCTCTTCTGTTTAAAAAAAGGATTGTCTGCCTTCCCATTCTTGCGGTCTCTATAATTTCATTTTTTAATTCCTGAGTCAGGCATCCTTCAGATTTTGCAAGGCTTACAGCTTTTATCTCAGGCATTTTTCCGCCCGATAACCTTTTCGAAAGATCGAGGCGTTTTATCGCGCCGTCCGCCATGAGTTTCCACGCTTCTGCGGAAGGGGTCGCGGATCCCATAACAAGGCGGGCTCCTTCCTGCGAACAGCGCCTAAGCGCAATCTGCCTTGCGTGATAGCGCGGCGTGTTACCCGACTTATACGAGCCGTCGTGTTCTTCATCTATTATGACAAGCCCAAGGTTTGGAACAGGCGCAAATACCGCGCTTCTGGGACCGACGACAATCGGCGCTTCCCCTTTTCGGATGCGCATCCACTCTGCAAGCCGGACGGATGGGCTCATCCCCGAATGAAGTGTAGCCGCCTGTGAGCCGAAACGGTTTCCAATCATCAGAGCGGTTTGATGGGTAAGCGATATTTCAGGCACAAGATAGATAACGGATTTTCCTTCGTCTAACATCTTCTGCGCCGCGCGGATGAACACTTCTGTTTTGCCTGAGCCTGTTACGCCGAAGAGGTAGAACATCGAAGGGAGAGGAGACTGAGGACTTGGAATTTGGCCGCCTGCTGCCTGCTGCCGGGAATCGGAAGCGGGCAGCGTGGAGATAATTGCGCGTAACGCATTGGCCTGTTCGTCGGATATTGAGAGCGTTGGCTGTGAGAATGTGTCGTCATCTTCAGGAAGTTCGGGTATTATCATTTTTCTGCCTGATGGGATCATGGCGGATAACGCCTGACCTGAACTGCACATATAAAAACCCGCCATCCATCCGGCTAGTTCGATGCTTTTTATGTCGAATAATATCTCGTCATCAACAACTCGGCGGATTTTTTTTACGGCTTCGTCTTTAACGCCTTCAGGCGGACTTTCTCTTTCGGCGACAATGTATCCAAGACTTTCCCTGCGCCCGAACGGAACCATCGCCCGTTTCCCCACAGCCGCCTGTCCCTTATCATCAATCTGATAAGTAAACGCCTGCTCCGCCGGAATATCAAAGATCAAATCAAAAAAACCGCTTGCCACTATCTCTTTCCTTTTCTCTGTTAATTATTCTCTGTTAACCGATCGCTGTTTTCAATTCTTGCCCGCAAAAGTTTCAAATCTTCCCACGCAGGGCGTTTATAATCTTCGCTGCGTAACAGCGCCGAGGGATGATACGTTACCATCAGCGGAATTGTCATGTCTCCGATTTTATAATCAACAAATTTTCCGCGTAATTTTCCGACAGGCTCTCTGGCGTTTAACACGCATTGAGCCGCCACATTTCCTACAAGAAGGATAAACTTTGGTTTTAACAGAGTTATTTGCCGCTTAAGAAAATGCGAGCAGGCTTCTCTTTCATCAGGATGAGGATCGCGGTTATTCGGCGGCCTGCATTTAACCACATTGGCGATAAAGCAATTACTTGCGCGTGAAAGATTAATTGAAGCCAGCATCTTGTCCAAAAGCTGACCCGCTCTGCCGACAAACGGCCTGCCCTGAGTGTCTTCGTCCGCGCCAGGCCCTTCGCCAATGACCATTACAAGCGGATCAAGAACGCCCTCGCCGGGTACAATATTTTTTCGCGTATTTGCAAGAATACAATTATGACAATTTTTTATTTCCGCCGCGATTTTTTCGATTGAATCGCCATTATTCGGATCATTGATATTTTGCGAATTAAGGGTGATGTTTTCCGCCGGATCGGGAGGTTCATCAAAATTATATTCTTTTTGCTCCCCCATGTAGCCGGTTATGAGAAAGTCCCCGGCCAGGTCAAGAAACCCCGCTAATTTTTGCTTTTCTTCGACAGTCATTCTTATCGTTTATAAAAATACGCGCGTTTGCGATCCTCATCCTTTAGGCCTTTAAGAAGTAAAAGGTCCTTTTGCATTCTTGCCGTTTCATTTACAGAATACGGCACTGACCATTCGTTAACAAGTATCTCATTTAGTATTAATTCGTTCGCGCTTGCCAATGTTTGTAATCTGCACGCAAGATTAATTCCGTAGCCGATATAGTCACGGTATTTAAGTTCTGATAATTCAGCGGATATTTCAAACTTGTACACTTTTTCCGTTACAAGGGCGCCTGCGAGGCTTAAGCTGTCGTATTGTTTGAAAAGTTCTTCGTTTAAAAACTCGGTATATAAATTGAAGATCGTCAGCGCTTCCTTTATGTTATCTTCCGATGTTTCGTCCCAAATAATAATTACGCCGTCGCCCATAAGTTTGTAATAGGAACAGCCGTAGCCGAATTGATTGATACAGGATAAAAGGTTCGATGTAAATTCCTTGATAAGTTTAAAGACGGTATCATCGTCATTTTGACATAAAAAATCGCTGAAATTGCGTATGTCAAGGCATAAAACAAGCGCTGTATTCCGAACTATGCCTAGGTATGTACCCTCAAATACATCAACAGGCATTTTTTTGAGCCCTTCTATTGCGCCGATATCTAAAATAAGACCGCGGCTCGCTTTTTCCGTAGAATCAAGCTCTTTTATCAGGTTATTATCCATGTCGTATATCTTACCACATTATTTAATTTTTTGATACTATTATCAGTCCTATCTTCTCGCTTGTAATCCCGTTATATTAATGCCTATAATACTTTGATGGAAAAAAGAATTTTACAGGTAATCAGACGATTGTTTTTAGTGCTGGCAGGCGCAGTACTCATGGCTTTCAACATAAACACCTTTGTAAACGCCGGAGGACTTCTTCCGGGCGGCTTTACAGGGCTTACTCTTCTTATTCAGGAAATATTTCTCCGTTTCGTCATGGTCAATGTGCCTTTCAGCGTTATTTATTTCATTCTCAACGCGGTTCCGGCGGCGTTCTGTTTCAAGTTTATCGGCAGGAAATTTACGCTTTATTCGGTGCTGATGGTTATTGTCTGCGGGATTCTGACAGACTGGATGCCGTCAATGTTTACAAACTTTCTTAAAACTCACGATGTGCTGCTTTCGGCTGTTTTCGGCGGGCTTCTTAACGCCCTTGCTATAAGCCTCTGCCTTCACGCTGACGCTACTTCCGGGGGGACTGATTTTATAGCCATCTACATTTCAGAAAAATACCGCAAAGACGCGTGGAACTATATCTTTGCGGCAAACTGCGTAATTCTTGCGGCTGCTGGTATTCTTTTCGGCCTTGACAGGGCGCTGTATTCAATTATTTTCCAGTTTGTAACGACTATGGCTCTTAGGGTGCTCTATAGAAATTATCAGCAGAGAACCCTTCTTATCGTAACCAATAAGCCTGATGAAATTTTTAAAACGATATACGAAATGGCTAACCATGGAGCGACTTTAGTTGACTGTTTAGGCAGTTACGACAAGGATTCACACACGCTGCTTTATTCGGTTGTGACAGCCAGTCAGGTTAGAAAATTAATCCCTGTGATCAGGCAGATAGACCCAGGCGCGTTCATCAATGTATTAAAAACGCATCAGCTTAACGGGCGGTTTTATCAACAGCCTAAAGATTGATAAAAAAAGCCGCGCGGAAAATCCCGCGCGGCTAAGTGAACCTTCTCCTGTCAGCCTTTCCAAATAAGAACCCCGCCCCAGGCTGACAGAAACCTCAAGTCTTTAGCTTATCAAACCCCATTTTCTTTATTTCATCTATGAACTCATCCAAATCGTTGAAGTCTTTATATACCGATGCAAAACGGATATACGCTACCTTATCCAATTTGCCGAGTTTTTCTAAAACTAAATCTCCGATTATTGAAGTGGAAATTTCACGGCTGCCCTTGCTTGAAATTGCCGTTTCGTCTTCGATTTCGTTAATCAGGCTTTCAATCTGCATCTGGGAAAAAGGCCTTTTTTCAAGCGCCCGAACTACGCCCTTTTCAAGTTTTATGCGGTCAAAAGGCTCCCGCCTGTTGTCCCGCTTTACAACCATGAACTGTCTTTCATCGATTTTTTCATAGCTGGTAAACCGATAGTTGCAGTTAATACACTCTCTCCGGCGGCGCACGGCATCGCCGTTAGCCAGAGACCTGGATTCAACAACCTTATCCTCGATATTGCCGCAATGAGGGCATCGCATATAGTGTTACCTTCCCAACACACCGCTATATATAGTGCGCTACATATAGCGTATTTATCATGATTCTATAGTACCACATATATAGCGTACTTGTCTATACCCACCGCTATATTTTGTGTACTTTTTGTAATTTAAGCAAAAAGCGGGAAATTGGTTTATATTAATGGATATTGTACACCCTTTAAGAAACTTAACATGGGAGCCCTCTTTAAAGCCTAATCTTCTAACTAACATAAAAAAAACTACCGATATATAAAAAGAGGTAAAGTCATGAAACAGCGTTTCATGTTCGATTTAAAGGCGCGGTCATTTGACCGAAAACTATGAGGTAATCATGATTTATGAGAAATGCAGAGACATTCTGCTTAAAGAATTCGAATTAATTCAGAAAGCGGTATTCGTACAGGAAAAGATACGTATAGCGGTTGCTGATAAGGAATGGACTGTTTTTGAGGATAATTATAACGTGATGAATTCAATCGAAAGCAATATGGCTAACCTTGAAAGCGAAAGAGAACAGCTTTTTTACGTGTTTGAAACCCTTGTGCATCAGCAGGGTTTTTCAGAAACTCTGGACGCGAAGGGGCGTTTTAATAAATTGGTTTCGNTGCTGCCTGAAANTCAGAGTGAAGAATTNAACTCGATTTACCGCAGCCTGAAACTTGAAGCCATGAAGCTGCGGATNGCGAATGACGCGCTTATGACTTATTTGGGCGAGATAAAATCGACGCTTGTTGATTTTTTGGCGCTTGCTTTTCCCGACCGCTGCGGAAANATGTATACGAAATCAGGGGCTCATTCATCGAATGAGTTAAGCAGCATGGTTTTAAGCCGCAGTTTTTAACAGGAGAACGATATGACTTCAACATTTATGGGATTGGAAATCGGAAGAAGGGGAGTACAGGCTCATCAGAGGGCGCTGGCTACAGTCGGGCACAACCTTGACAATATTAACACTCAAGGGTTTTCAAGACAGCGTGTCGAGATGTCCGCGTTTGAGCCGATTTTCCTGCCGGCGCTTAACCGCGCTGAAACACCCGGTCAAATCGGGCAGGGCGTCAGCGTTGAACGCGTTGAACGCATACGCGACGAGCTTTTGGACAGACGCATTGTGGCGCAGGCTTCAGGCGCAGGTTACTGGAGCGTCCGCGATCGTTATGTGAATGAAATGGAGCAGCTCTATCTTGAAACAGGTTTAAATTCCGTAAGAAGCAAGATGGACAGTTTCTGGGACGGATGGCAGGAGCTCTCGCAGCACGCGGCGGATAACGAATTCCGTCTCGCTGTTGTTCAAAGGGGAAGCACATTAATCGACGGTATTCACAATCATTATCACGGGCTTTCAAGGCTGCAAACTCAAGTGAACGATGATATTGAGATGAC
>JGI24695J34938_10003661_pt1 | contig 10533 bp, 7 predicted proteins | sample TergutCo191P3_FD_34938 | JGI IMG/M metagenome (IMG submission 34938) | reverse complement strand
GCGCTTTTGATTATTGCAGCTAACTGCGCCGGCGTCCCTTCGTCGTTGAAATTCTGCGAATAAGCCGGAGAAACATTAACATATAAAAGAATAATTGAGAAAAATAATTTAAAACAATTATCCCTATTCCTCATTCTCTGCTCCCTAACTCATCGATGTATCCTGCCGCGCTGTGAGCCGCGATTGCGCCGTCCGCCGCCGCTGTGACAACCTGACGAAAAGCTCCGCTTCGGATATCGCCCGCAGCAAAAAAACCGGGCTCATCCGTCGCCATATTTTTATCCGTGATGATATAGCCTTCTTCGTCAAAACGAACTTTAAGATCAGCTTTTGAAACAAATAAAGACTGCGGAACAGTTCCCGCGAAAATAAAAACAGCGTCGGTTTGCTCTTCATAGATTTTATCGTTTATTAAATCTTTTAAAATAACAGATTTCACTTTACCTGAAGGCAAATCAGCGCCCTTTATTTCATTGATAACCGTGTTAAAGCGGACTTCAATATTTGGATTGTTCAGCGTTCTTTGCGCAAGAGATTTTTGAGCGCGGAAACTGCCGCGGCGGTGAACTAAAACAATTTTATCTGAAAGGCGCGAAAGATACTGCGCTTCATCGCACGCGGCGTCTCCTCCGCCAATTACAAAAATTTTTTTATTTTTATAAAAATTGCCGTCGCAGGTCGCGCAATAAGAAACGCCTCTGCCCTGATATTCCATTTCGCCTTGTATGCCTAACATCCGGGGTTTTGCGCCCGCCGCGATAATTACAGCGGAGGCGGTATAAACTGCGCCGTCTTCTAACGTTATCTTAAAAATACCGCCGCGTTTTTCCATGACGGTTTTTTCTATTAAACTTACGCTTCCTGTTAAAAAAGACGCGCCGAAATCCTGAGCCTGCCTGTGAAAATCCGCCATCAATTCATAGCCAGATTTTATCTCCGCCGCGGCACTGCCCGCCGCGTCAAGCTGCCGCACATTACCCGGATAATTTTCCAATCTATCAATTACAACGGCTTGTCCGCCTGACGCCATCTGCTCTATCACTAAAACATTTAAGTTCGCTCTCGCGCCGTACTGAGCGGCCGTAAGCCCCGCGGGACCAGCGCCGGTAATTATCAAATCAATATGACCGCTCATTTTCACTCCTAAGATATTTTACTTTTTTTGCTGTATATTTTATAGTAAATTGTGAATAAAAAACCGTCAATAACGCTGTTATTCATTTTTCTATTTATTATAAAGGCTGATATATATTCGCAGAACGCGCCTGTATTTCCAAGATTATCGCCTGATCCCAGAGCGCTGGAATTTTATAATTTAAACGCGCAAGGCTCCGGGCTCACATGGCTGGAACTCGCGAGCGCCGCGTTATGGGCTTCGGGAAACACCTCAAATTTAAATATCGCGCAGCACGGCGCGGCGCAGATTCCCGTTGACGCAAGCTCGCCTCTTGCAAGAATTTATACAGAAGCCGCCGCTTTAATCAATTCGCCGGAATATCCTGACAGCGGCAGGGAAAGAGCGGAATTTATTCTTGAATATTTATACAGAAATATTTTAAGGACATATTCATTAACGCAGACAAGAGTCGATACTATTTTTACAAACGGAAGATACAACTGCGTATCGTCAGCCGTTCTTTACATGATCTTCTGCGAATATTCAGGCATTAATTCAAGCGGAGTGATAACACGCGATCACGCTCTTTTGACAGTGCATATAAGCGGTGAGGATATTGACGTTGAAACAACAAACCGCCACGGTTTTGATCCCGGCAACAGAAGAGAATTTCACGATCAATTCGGAAGACTGACAGGCTTTACATATGTCCCTGCGCGCAACTACCGCGATCGCCAGACAATAAACAAGATGGAACTTATATCGATTATTTTTAACAATCGAATCAACGAGCTTGAAAGACAGGGACGCTGGGCGGAAGCGGTTCCCCTTGCGATTGACAAGGCGGCTTTGATATACGGCGCTTCGCTTAACGCGCCAATGCAGGTATCATCCGCGCACTCTGATTCTCAGGGAAAACTTTTTATAGATCCGCGAAGCGATCTTTTGGACAGGCTCTTTAATTACGGCGTTTCTCTTTTAAGGTCAAACAGGGAAGAAGACTGTCTTTTATGGGCTGCCGCCGCGTCTTCGATCTATCCTGATGAAGACCGCTGGCAGGAATTTATATTAGCGGCTGTCAACAACCGCATGGCAAGATTTTTAAGGGAAAGAAAAATCACTGAAGCGGGAAATTTACTTAACGATAATAAAAATCTTTTAACTGAAGAAAATTATTCCGCGTTAAACGAAATTATTCTTGAGTATAAAGCTGCGGATTATCATAACCGCTTTGCCGCCGAATGGAACAGAAGAAATTACACGGAAGCCGAAAGAATTTTAAACGAAGCTCTTACCGAGTTCCCCGATAACCGCCAGCTAATATCGGACAGGGAAATTGTAGACAGACAAAGAGCCAGATGAAATTCTTATCAGTTTAACGCGAATAATAATTTATCAAACAGCCGTCGATTAATATTTGCCTTTCGGCGTCTGTAAGATCGCCTAACGCCGCGTCTATTTCTTTTACAGTTACACCTAACACATAGCCCCTGATTTTTTCGCTTTTTTCCTGCACCGCTTTCTTAACGCCCGGAAAGAAAATAAAACTATCAAGATTAAACGCGCTTTCGTCAGTGATTAAAAACGGCAGAATCCCCCAGTTGATTAAATTTGATCGGTACCTTTTTGTCGCGTACTCAAGCGCGAAGTTCGCGCCCGCGCCAAGCACCCTTTGACATGAAGCGGCCTGCTCTCTCGCTGAGCCGTCTCCGGGTTTTCGCGCGAAAATCGCGCTTGCAATGCCTACGTCGTTAGCTGTAATTCCCGAACAACCGTCAATACATTTGATTTTATTTAATATCATGGATAGTTCACCGTTCTCTGTTAACTGTTCTCTGTTAACTGATTTCGCTCTACTCACATACTCCGGGTCTTTGCGGCTTAAAGTAAATTCGGCAAGTTTTAAAGGATTGGAGCGGTAAGATGAAGTTTCGCCTGAGGGGATAAGCTCATCTGTTGTGGTAACGGGGTCTGTAATAAAACTGACAATTTTTAACAACAGGTTTTCAGGCAGCGCCGGCATCTTCGGCCAGTCCTTGATATTGGGGCCGAAAACAAGCTGCGTTTCGGCTTGAGGTTTTCCTATGCCGTCATACACGCGCTTTTGGTAAATACTATTGTCAAAAAAGAACCTGTATTTATTGTATTTAACGTCGATTTCCGCCGCCGATGTGATTTTTCCGCCGTTTAAAGCGGTCGCGGCAATAGAGCGCGCGTCCATCAGCGCGACCGAGGCAATCTGTCCGTCATTGGGCTTTGATCCTTCGCGGTTCATAAAGTTGCGCGTAACGTGCCGGATTGAAAGCTCGTTGTTAGCCGGCGTGTCTCCGGCGCCGAAACACGGGCCGCAGAAAGCCTCGCGCACAAGAACGCCGGATTTCATAAAGGTTTCCACCGCGCCGTTTTTTACAAGCTCTAAATATGTCGGCTGACTTTCGGGGTACACGCTCATTGAAAAATTGCCGCTGCCGATGGACGCGCCTTTTAAAATGTCGGAAGCCGCCATGACATTTTCAAAAATGCCGCCTGAACATCCTGCGATAACGGCCTGCTGCGCCCACACGCCGCCGTCATGATACTTTAATCCAAGGTTAAGATTTAATCCCGTTCCCTTGTTTTCTTCTTCTGTTTTAGCAAGAATATCCTTCGCGTTTTTTTGCAATTCTTTAATTGTGTATACATTACTTGGATGAAACGGAAGCGCGATACACGGCTCGATTTTTGATAAATCAACTTTGATTAATCCGTCGTAGTACGCAGCGCCGGCAGGTTTTAATTCTTTATAATCGCCTGCTCTCCCCCGCTCAGATAAATATGTTTTTACAACATCGTCTGTTTCCCATATTGAAGACCAGCATGCGGTTTCGGTCGTCATTACATCGATGCCGTTTCTAAAACCAATCGAAAGTTTTGCGATACCCGGTCCCGCAAACTCCATCACCTTGTTTTTAACAAAACCATTTTTAAAAACAGCGCCGATAATCGCTAAAGCGACATCCTGCGGACCAACGCCATTCGCAAGTTCCCCGTCAAGATAAATGCAGATAACAGGAGGGCTCTGCATATCGTAGGTTCTGCCTACAAGCTGCTTGGCAAGCTCTCCGCCGCCTTCGCCGACCGCCATCGTTCCAAGCGCGCCGTAGCGCGTGTGGCTGTCCGAGCCTAAAATCATTTTGCCGCAGCCTGCCATCATTTCACGGTTGTAACTGTGAATGACAGCAAGGTGGGGAGGCACATAAATACCGCCGTATTTTTTCGCGGCGGACAGCGCGAAGACATGATCATCCTGATTGATGGTGCCGCCGACTGCGCACAGGCTGTTGTGGCAGTTTGTAAGAACGTAGGGAATTGGAAACTTGTCCATACCGCTTGCCCGCGCGGTTTGAATTATCCCCACATAGGTAATATCATGGGATGTAAGCGAATCAAATTTTAATTCGAGTTTATTATCACCGGCGCTTTTGTTATGTGCAGCCAGAATACCCGAAGAAATCGTTCCTTTTCCCGCCTGCTCTTTACCGTCGGTTATTCCGCGTTGGGACAGTTTCGCCTGAGCGCTGTCGTCATCAATAATTATATCTTTTCCGTTTAATAAATAGGTGCCTGTGTTAAAAAGCTCGATCATGGTATCCTCCAATTAAATATTATCATGTTTAACGCGTTTTTCCCATAGCGAAATTAACATATTTATGATATAATACCTTTTATAAACAAATGGAATTAGTAAATAATAAATACGAGCTTGACCTTCACTGGGTAAAAGAAGACCTTGATTTAGGAATCGCCTGCGAAGGCGTATTTTTTAAAGACATGGCCAAATTAACGCAGGTAATATCCAAAGTTAAAGACACTGTAAAAAAAATCAATCTTGATAACCAGAGCGCGTTTAAAGTGATTCCGTCAGTAATCGGCGAGTGCATCTGCCTTGAGGAACTTGATATATCCCATACAGGCATCACGAGTATTCCTGATTTTGTTTTTGAGCTTCCATCTCTACGCTCGCTTTCGTGCCGCTGCAGCGAACTTGCGGTTTTCCCTTCCGGCATTTCAAAAGCGCAGAATCTGGAATTTCTTTATATACGGATTAATAAGGGAACCGCTATTCCTTCCGAAGTTTCTTCGCTCAAAAAACTGAAAGTTCTTTCTCTTGATCTTTATTCCGACGAAGCGTTTCCGGCAAAGCTCGGCGATCTTTCAAATCTTGAGGAATTAACGCTTTTAATAAAATATGACGAAGGAAAAGTCCCCGCGCTTCCTGATTCTTTTAAAAATCATACCGCGTTAAAAAAAATAACAGTTAACGATATTTTTTACAGACACCGCAAAACCATTGAAATTGAACACGCCGCGAAAATTCTTTCTTCGTGCAAAAATTTTGAATCACTAAAAATATCGGGCTTTGATACCGGAAAAAGTTCCAAACATTTTTCGCGTCTTACGGGCATTAAAGAACTTGAGCTTCGCCATCTTCTAGTTGAGGGAAATATTTTTAATTCAATAAAAGGGTTAACTAAACTAGAAAAATTATGCATTCTTGGAAGCGATTTAAAAATAGCCGCTGTGCCTGACATCTTCGCTGATATGAAGGAACTGCGTGAGTTCACATTTGCGGGCAATATGGTGTTTGACATTCCGCCTTCGATTTATACGCTCGCGGAATTAAAAACATTTGAATTTGGATGCACTGCTATTTCAAGCATTGACGAAAAAATAACTAATCTGCAAAATCTTGAAAGTATACAAATTCATGATAATCTTCTGGAAAAACTGCCCGCGAATATTCTATCTCTACCAAAGTTAAAGCTTCTAAACATTGAGGAAAATATATTTACTCCCGGTTATATAAAAATATTAAATGAAAAAATAAAAGCAGCGGCTCAAAAAGGGCGGAAGATCGATTTCTTTTATGACAGACAGGGATACAGGGAAAATGTAAAAAAACTGCGCGGCATAAGGGATATTAACAACGTTAACATCGAAGCCTATTCCAAATTCTGCATTAACGCGATAAACGAAAATCCGTACGCGATAAAATATGTAAACGCGAAAAAATTAAAAGACACTCCGCTCTATGTAAATCTTTGCACAGCCGCTATTAAAAAATCGATCTTTGTGCTGGAAAATATCGATCATGAAAGCCTTGGCAGGCAATACTATTTTCACCTTTGCATGGAAGCGTCAAAAAGCAAGGAAATCGGAAACTTTTTTAAATTGATACGATCTGATTTATTGTCTGACTCAATGTATATTCAGATTTGCATGGAAGCGGCGCTAAATAACAGGTCAGCGGATTTTATCGAAAACTTAAATACTGACGTTTTTCAAAAACGATTTAAACGCGAAGTATATGAGCGAATCTGCTGGGTAAGCGCTCTTCATTATCCGAAAACAATTTCAAAAATGATAGACCCAACCGAAGAAATCAGAAAAATGTCAAAATAAACTCTTTATAATAAGGAGAAGTTAATGGAAAAACTTGTTTTTTCGCAGATAGCGCAGAGAGCTTATGAATTCAATATTAAAGGAAGAAAACAAGGATTTGCCGGACTCGCGGACGACATTGACGCTGAAAGAATAAAAAACCACGATATCTTTGAAACCGGAATAAAACTTATTTCGGAAGGCGTTGACTGCGAAAATATAAATAAAATATTAACAAATAAAATCAGCATGGAGCATGACGCGTCATTAAAGCAGTTAAAAATTATTCAAAAAGAAGCTGTGCTTTGCATTCAAAAAAAATATAACTCGTGGCTGCTTTTGAACGTGCTTTTTTCTTATACCGGTGAAAATGAAAAAGAAGAAACGAAAAAAATGTTAAAAAATAAAATATTTACAGAATATTTTAGTATGTATTATGAGGTTTAAACATGAAGGTAAAAGAATTAACCGCGTCTGTCGTGCGTCTTGCGTTAAAAGTATTTAAACTAAACGAAAAAGCAAGAAAAGAAAACCTCGCTTGTTTAAAGGACGATATCGACACGGATAAATGCAGGCAAAGAGATATTTTTGAATACGGTTTACAGTTATGCGCGTCAGGCGTTAAAGCTGAAACTCTGGAAAAAATCCTGTCAAATTTAATAAACATGGAACACAATGATGAAGAAAAAAGATTTAAAATAATTCAAAAGGAAGCCGTATTACATATTCAAAAAGGCAGTCACAGCGATTTATTTTTATGGGATTTAATTTCGCTTCTTAAAAAAGATGAACTTGAAGAAGTAAAAAATATTCTTAGCGGCAGTTACAGCGGATTTTCCGGCGGCGGAAACTTCGCTTTATGCGCACGAATCCGCGAAAAATTAAACGCTTTTACGGAAAAACCGGATTATAACGAAGTAATTTACGATTCCCCTGAAAAGTTATCTGACATTGCCCCGCGTCCTTTTGATTCTTTTAATATGGCGGACATTAAGCAGTTGTCTCAGATTCTTAAAGATGAAAAACCTGAAGTTGTCTCTTATGTTCTTGCATGTATCGAGCCAAAAAAAGCGGCGGCTGTTCTTTCAAGTTTTCCCGCGGCTCTTCAAAGCGATATTAGTTACCGCATCGCGGTGATGGATATCCCCGGCATAGAATCAATCTGGGATATTCACAATATAGAGAATAAACTTTTATCGCTTTCCGGTAAAAGTTATAAAGCCCCAGCCGCAAGTGAGTTTGCAAAAGTATTAAAAATAAATATTTTAAGAGAAAAAGCCGTTAACGAAGCGCGGGATCTCTACGAAAAAGCGTCTAAGGCGAACACAGGCGAATACGCGGGTATTACAAACAATCTTTTAAGACTCATGCAGGGACGGCCTGTTGATTTTATCAAAACAAATCCTGTAAATTTTTTAAATCTTTTACAGGAAGAGCATCCAAAAACAATCGCTTTTATTCTTTGCTTACTGGAGCCGCAAAAGGCAGCGTTTTTGTTATCATTTTTGCCGCCGCGCCTGCAATGCGACGCGGCCAGCCGTATTGCCCTGATGGATACAGCAAGTTTCATAACGCCGGAAATGAGAGATACAGTCGCAATAATATCACCGGATGATATAAGCATTATAGAGAAATATATTTCCGCGATGTATAAAAAGGATTGTGTTATTAAAGGCGGTATTGAAAAACTTACAGAACTTTTACTTCTTTGTGAATCCGGCGCGTATAAAACAATCATTGAATTTATGGAAAATGTTTACCCGCGGATAAATGAGTCAATAAATGATTTAATGTTTGTTTTCGATGATATCGTTATGCTTGACGACAGGGCTGTTCAAAGAGTATTACAGTTTGTTGACGCCCGCAATTTACCGGCGGCGCTTAAATACGCGAACGTTAAGTCACAGGAAAAAATATTTAACAATATAACATTAAGAGCCGCCGCCATGCTCAAAGAAGACATTGAATGTATAGGACCTGTCAGCGCGGATGAATGCGCAAAAGCGCAGAAAAACATCGTTTCTGTTATACGCCATCTTGAAGAAACAGGCCAGATAATTTTAGACGTCAATATCGGTGACCAATTAGTTAAATAGGAGGACATCATGGAAGAACTGATAAATATATTTAAGACTGCAAATGCGTATTCTGAAAAATCAAGGAGAGAAGGCTTTCTTTCGCTGGAAGAAAACCTTGAAAACCTTGAAAACCTTGACGAAAACATTTTAAGCGTTTTCAAACACGGTTTAAAACTCGCTCTGGACGGCGTTGATTCTCAGATTATAGATAAAATTTTATCCAACATAATCGAACGCGAAAAAAACAAGAAAGCTCTAAGAATAAAAAAAATTCAAAAAGAGGCGGTTCTTGGCATTCATGCAGGCTGTAATACCAGGATACTTACAATGAAGTTACTTTCGTTTTTAAACAAGAATGAAAGCAAGGTAATAGAATCGGAAATATTAAATGATGATTTGTTCTTTGACAGCGATGATTTGAATTTAGACGGCGGCGCTTCAAAGCATAAACATATAAAGCCTGAACAAAAAATTGTATTAAAGCAATCTGATTTTATAAAACAGACCGCGGACATTTTAAGGATAACGTACCTGTTTTCCGGCAAAGCCCGCCGCGAAGGACTTCTTGCTCTGGAAGATGAATTGGAAGATATTGATTATGAGTTTTTAAAAAAAGGCCTGCGCCTTGTTGTAGACGGAACTGACAATCTGCTCATCAATGATATTCTTTCCAACGAGATTGACATACAGCAGGATGAAACATATAAAAGGTTTTTAACAATTAAAAAAGAAGCTGTTCTCAACATTCAACAGGGAGACAGCCCTGATTTCCATATGCATAAACTGATTTCTTTTTTAAACAATTCCGAGCTAAAACAAGTAAAGGAATCGCTTTCAACACTTGATTTCTTTACAAAAAATAATTTTAATGATTCGGGTCAGTTTGAAAAAGAAGCAAAGAAATTTACAATTCAAGCCGCGAATATTTTACAAAGAGCTTATAAATTCAGCGAAAAATCAAGTAAATATTCGTTATTATCTTTGGATGAAAACATAGACAAAGAAAAAAAAGCGGACAGGGATATTCTTGAATACGGTATTCAATTCGCGGCGGACGGCGTTGATCCTTATTTTATAAATTATATTTTATCAAACATGATCAACTTGGAAGACAATAAAGAAATTAAAAGATTAAAACTGATGCAAAAAGAAGCTGTTATGGGAATTTGCGGAAATGAAAACCCCGCTTTTGTTTTTCATACCCTGCTCTCTTTTTTTACAAATAATGAACTTGAAGAAATTAAAAAAAAATTCGCTAATTCAAAATTTAAAGACAGCTTTGAAGAAATTTTAAATAATCCGCAAGGCAGTCAGGAAGAAATTGAAAGGATGGAAAAAAATTACTTAGATGAACTTGAAAATTCAGCCGGAAGCCGTGAAGTCATCGATTTTTTTAATAAACCATTGGACATTTTAAAAGACGCAGATCAGGAGCGTGTACAAGAATTAATAAAAAACGAGAATCCGCAGGCTGCCGCTTCCCTGATTGCGTGGCATTCAAGCGGATGCTTTAGCGAGGGCGGCGTCGAAACAATTGTCAATATCTTAAAAAACACAGATAGTACAACAGAAAAGCGAATTGTCAAAAAATGGAATGAAGAAAACCCTGAACTCGCACAGGAAGTTTTAAAGCGGATATTTTTATTTGAAGATATTGTTTTACTTGATGACAGAGCGGTTCAAAAAGTTTTTCGCGAAGTAGATTCACAGGATTTAGCTATTGCGTTAAAAGGAACAAACGAGAATGTTCAGGATAAAATTTTCAAAAATTTGAGCAAAAGGGCCGGTTCCATGCTTAAAGAAGATATGGAATATATGGGGCCGGTACGGACAAGTTCCGTTAATGAATCTCAGCGAAAAATCGCTTTAATCGTAAAAAATTTAGAATATTCAGATGAGATTGAAATATCAAAATAA
>JGI24695J34938_10003659_pt1 | contig 10538 bp, 9 predicted proteins | sample TergutCo191P3_FD_34938 | JGI IMG/M metagenome (IMG submission 34938) | reverse complement strand
GTTTATAAACCGGCGCAGGCGAATTCCACAAATAACGGAATGGGTAAAATCTGGTCATTAACATTTAATAATTTAACTTCGACTCGGTTTAAGCTTACAGGAAAGCAATATTTTACTGATCAGAGCGATTTTATTTTTGATGAGATAATTATGTCGGAACCTGATAATATTAATAAAGATTAAACAACGCGATTCAAAAAAAACCTATCATAATAAAAAGATTTAATTGAGACTGCTTTTAAAATGATATCTGGTAAAAAATAAAAAATAGCTGTATGATGTAATAAAGGCTCTGATCTAAGGAGGATTTATGAAAAAAATATTAGTTACTTTTCTTATTCTGACAATTACCGCCTCTGTTTTTGCCGGCGGAAGTTCAGGATCAGCAGCCGGCGGGTTTGCCAATTACGCAAACGGTTTTCCCCAGAGAGTTACAATCAACATTCCGGTTTACGATCACGCTTTTCCGGGCTGGAATGTAACAAACAATTATTGGACCCGCTGGATTCAAAGAGAATTCGGCGACAGATATAATGTCAGAGTAGAGTATATCGCTGTCAGAAAATCATCGGAGTATCAGGATTATCTTCAAATGATCGCCGCAAGGCGCGCGCCGAATATTATTATGAATTATGATATGCCAAACGCAAGAAACTATTACAGGCTCGGTGTTTTACAGGAATTAAACTGGCAGGAAATCGCCTATTACGCGCCGACTATATGGGGAAACACAAGAAGAATGACAGAGCGTTACGGCGTTCTCAATAATGAAAAAGTTTTCTTCTTTGCGGAACGTCAGGCTGCTGACAATTTTACAACTCTTATCCGCAAAGACTGGGTGGAAAGAGCGGGTTACAGAGTTGAACAGCTCACAAATCTTGAAACATTCAATCAGATGCTTTTAAGATGGAAGGAGCTAGGACTCGGCACATTTGGCCATCGTCTTATAACGGACAGCTTCACTTACAGTTACGGATTCCGCAAGTGGCCGGCCGATGACGCGGAACGCAGTCTTTACTCGGAACTATCTGTTGCGGATCTTCCCTGGTCAGCTTCGAAAGAATGGCTTAGGGACATGAACTGGAAATACAACAACGGAGTTTTGGATCAGGAATTTTTCCTCCGCGATGATGAAGCGAAAGCGCAGGCTGAGTTTACCGCAGGACGCACGGGCACATTTGATTTATACATGACAGCTAACATTGATGTAATGAACGCGGTAAGGGCGAATAATCCGGGCGCTGATTTCGCAGTGCTTCCGCCCGGCTGGAATGTTCCAAGAGGCAATGTTCCGCAGAGCAGGGGTGACTGGCCTTTTGGCATGATCATGGGCATCAGTTATCTGACAACGGCGCAGCAGCGTGCGGCAATCTGGATGTTCCTTGAATGGATGAGCCAGCCGAATGTTTTAAACACATTACAGCGCGGAATCGGCAGCCAGAATATACAGGGAAGCGAATCGGCGTTAAGCCCTAACGGAAATAAAGATTACTGGTTTCTTGTGACTGAAACTATTAAAGTTCCGGCAGAAGAAGAATTTTGGGCAGCCAACAAAGTTNTCTGGTCGCCGCCGGGATGGGAACGCCTAACTGACGATATAATCAGATATTATCGTGCGACTTCTCAGTACCGCACTCCCGATCCTCTTTTTACTGTTTCTATTTCATCGGTTGCAGAATACCGCGCCGGTCTTAACAATCTGTTCCAAGAGTTGTATGTAAGAATTATAAGAGCTCCGATAGCTCAGTTTGAATCTGTCTACAATGAAGCGGTCATAACGTACAACGCCGCGGGTTATCAGACGATTCTTGATGAAAAACTAAAGGCCGTTCAGGCAGGAAATATTATCAGATAATTTGATGCATTAAAAATATTTTTTGAGTTTTTTCCGGAGCTTTAATAGATTTTTTATAGCTTTTTTCGGGATTAACCGGGATTTAGAAAAAGCTTAAATATCTTTCGCGTTTTCTAAAAGATATTTTTCCGCTTCTGCGTTCCACAATCCCTGACGGCGCGTGCAGATTTCAGCTAACGCGGCGAAGAAAGGATCGTTTTTTCCTTTTTCCTGAAAATCATCAATGGCGGTAAGTTCAATATCTTTATGAGTGTAGATAAGCTTTTTGCCGCCTGAGATTTTATCCAGATTAATTGTTGTCTGCGCCGCCGCGTTAAGGCCTCCGATGTGGGTGATCATAAACGCCGGGTTAAGTTCGCCTTTCGACATCATAACAAGGGATTCTTTCATGTCGTCGGTGTTTCCGCCCGATGTTCCTACAATGTGGTGCGACTCATAATGCACATTGTAGAAATTAAACAAAGCGGAAAAATTCGGATCTGTTGGACCTGCGAAAAAATTAAGGCATCCGTCGCGGCATAAAAGCCTGTCTCCCGTTTCAAGCACGGGCTTTACAGGCGCGAATACAAAAACATCGTCGTAAAGCCTGCCGTTATTTAGCGTCTTTAAATGCGCGACAGGGTCGTCAATATTTTTTGTGTTAACATAAATCAGCGTAACGCCGTGTTTTTTCGCTTCCTCTGCCGTTAACAGTTCGCTTGCGCGTTTTATGCGGCTTTCATCAATATCGGTAACTGCCAATAAAGAAGGCTTTCTGGGATTATGTATCGCATAATCGATCGCTCCAAGTCCCATAGGACCGGCACCCGCAAGAAGCGCCATCGAACCGCCTTGTGCGATTCCCATTGAATGAGAATAAACGCCTGCTTTTGTGTGATACTGCGCATGGAACGCGCCTATTATACAGGAAACAGGTTCAGATAACGAACCCATAAAATAATTATCGCCTGAATAATCCAAAAGACAGTTCATCTCCATTACTTCATTTGGAATGATTACATATGCCGCGCTTCCTCCGATATATTCGTAAGAATAACCGGGAGCCCACAATGTCGCCTCCCCGTTTTCATCGGGGCAGTTAAGCGCTGTTTGAATCGCGAACTTGTTTCCGGCTTTAAATTGATTTTTCCATTTATTACCTACTTGTTCGATTGTTCCGCAGAATTCATGGCCTACAATCGGCTGCGTTTTGCTCAAGTCGTGGCGCACCCGTTTGTGTTTGGCGCCTAAAGACGCAAGTTTGTGAGTTGACATGCAGATTGAATCCGAATAAACCTTTGCTAGTATTTCATCGTCTTTAATTTGAGGAAGATCAAATTCGTCAAGGCGAAGGTCATTCTCGCCGTACAAGCGGACCGCTTTTGTTTTCATATAACGTTCTCTGTCCTGCTATCTTCTTTTTTCTAAAATATCTTTTTCATATTGATAAACTTTTTCAAGCCAGTTTATACCTACAGGAACTCCCGCGTCCGCGCACAGTTTATCCCAGACTGCGGCGAAGGGAAGAGTTTTAATTTCTTCCATAAGCGCAAGACGTTCATGATAGTTCCCGATGTTTTCAGCGTCTGTAAGCAGTTTAAAAGGTTCCAATAAAGCTTCAAGGAGCCCCTTTCTAAGCGATCTTGCCCCGATTGTCCACGCGGCGATACGGTTGATCGAAGCGTCAAAGAAATCGAGGGCGATATCAATCCTGTTAAGGCATTTTGACCTGATTATTTCGCGGCAAGTTTCGCGTAACTCATCGGAATAGGTTGGGACATGATCGGAATCCCATCTGACGCCGCGGCTGAAATGCATTAAAAGACCGGGAACATATAAAAGGCAGGAGGAAATTTTATCCGCAAGCGCTTCTGTCGGATGGAAATGCCCCGAATCAAGACAAAGGCGTATTTGTTTTGCCGCGCAGTAACCAAAATAAAATTCATGAGAGCCTGCAACATACGCTTCGCTTCCGATGCCGAAAAGCTTTGATTCAACGGCATCAGTAATGGTTTTAGCGTCGTATTTTACGCTTAAAGTTTCGTCTAACGCGTCGCGCAGCCTTAGGCGCGGAGAGAGGCGGTCTGCCGGAATGTCTTTGGAGCCGTCAGGAGCCCAGATATTATTTACGCAGGGGCTTCCCTGATTTTCTCCGAAAGCGCTTGCGATTTTACGCGACGCTTTTAAATGGCGGATCCAAAAATCGCGGGTTTTTTTATCGGCGCTTGAAATTGTATAGCCTGAATCCGCCATCGGGTGCGCGAAAAAACTCGGGTTAAAATCAAGCGGGATTTTCTTTTTCTTTGACCAGACAAGCCATGTTTTAAAATGCTCAGGTTCCAGTTCGTCGCGTGAAACTTTTTTTCCTTCTGTTTCGGCGTATAATGAATGAAGATTAAAACGTTTTTTCCCGGGTATTAAAGAGAAAGCCGTTTCTGCGTCCGCGCGCAGTTCATCGCCGTTACGCGCTCGTCCCGGATAATTCCCTGTCGCCATTATACCGCCGCTTGAACCTGCGCTTCCTTCAAAGCCGGAAATGTCATCTCCCTGCCAGCATTGTATGGATACAGGAATATCCAAAGTTGCGCGGATTGCCTTTTCGGTATTTACTCCGAAAGACGCGTAAGATGCCTTCGCAAGTTCATACGATTTTTCGACAGACTGCGCGTCCTTAATTGCGTTTTGATCTATTTTCATAAAATCCTCCGTTATGTGATATTAAACCCAGGAAACATAAGTTTCGCTTTAGCTTAAAATTTATTTTGTCGAAACGCTTGATCGGAAACGTTCAACTTCCCAATTATTAATAAAATCTATCTTATCTTTTTTCATAAAAAGAGGTCCTCCGAAGTTTTCGGAATATACAGCGACTTTGATCGTATCCTTAAAAAGATCTAAAGCGAATCCCGCGGCTTTTTCTGACGCTGCCGCGCTGAAAACGCCTAAATCCTTTACAGCGATAATTTTAGGATTCCTCCCGGTTTCTTGTGTATGTTTTTCCCATTCGCCGCGGACTGCTTCAGGCGTATCCGCTTCTGTAAAAAGCGGTTCGCTTCCTGAATAAACTATATGATCCGGAGTAAATGAAGAAGAAACAGGATAAAATGATTCGCGGTTTTTTATATAAGCGGCAATTTCATTACTAATAATGAATCCAGAAAAACCAGCCAGTTCCCTAAAAGTCTGCAATATCCCCTTAATTTTTTCTTCCTCTGCGTCTTTGCTGAACCTCGAACTTTCGGTTCGATGGTTTGAACTTTGCGGGAACTTTTCTCCTGTTACCCGCAATTCATCAGAAAAATCTGGTTTTCTTTTTATTTTCGCGCTGATTTTTTCCATTACCTCATCGTATATCTTTATTACCGCTTCTTTGGTATCTGCTCCAATAAAAATTCCGTGGTTTTCAAGCAAAATAACAGACGCGTTTTTTTTATGCTTTGCGTAATATTCAGCTAACGCGGTTTTTACAAGGCGCGAAAGTATATATCCGGGGTTTGCCGAGGGAATCCATAATATATCGCAGCCGAAAATTTCTTTTGCAGTTTTTTCGCCGTTTTTGGAACAGCAAAGTCCGTTGACTATAGCGGGGTGCAGATGGACGATAAACGAATAACGGATAATGTCGTGTAACAGGGCTTCGACGCTCGGCCTTTTGCTTCCTGCCGCAGTATCCGCTGATTTTACCGCGCCCGCTGAAATGCCGCTTTCATTTCTTGCGGCCATTAAATCAGCTAACACTTCTTTTTCTCTTTCGTCATTTGAATCGGAATATTTTTTATCCCAAATTGAGCTTAACGCGCGTCTGTCCATTTTAACAAATGAATCTGCGCTTGCTTGCGCAAGAGAAGCGCCCGAAGCTTTTACAAACAAGTTTTCATCATCTTTAAATGAAGTGTTTCCGCCGCCTGCGAGCGTATACTCAGGGTTGCTTCCGTAAAAACGAGATATCTCGATTAGCTCTTTTATAAATGAAACTTCGCTGTAATTGCTCATTATCAATCCATATGAAACACTTCTGTTAATTCACCGCTTACAGGCGATTCATCGGGATTTGTCTCCATCAAATCTTTCATCATGTGCCACCATTTTTTTACAATTTCTTTTTGCGGAAGATCATCATTTGCCGCGTCATCTGCAAGATACTGGTACGCGAATAATGTATTAGTTTTTCTGTCAAGATAAATTGTGTAATCCGAGACCCCGGCTTTTCTAAGTTCGTCTTTTAGTTCCTGCCATATCTCATCGTGGCGTTTTTTATATTCTGTTTCGCAGCCGGGTTTTAACCGCATAATCCACGCGTTTCTTCTCATAATTATCCCTCTAAAAATATATTTAATGCGTTAGATGAAGTATATACCCTTTTAAGCGGTATTTTCAATGAAAAAACATATTTTTGTTATAGTTTACTATGATTTAACGTTAAACCAAGAGAGTAATTATTTAGCCGCTGTTTATCAATATTGTTGACTTAATTATTTCATCATGTGATAATTAAAAAATTAAATCCTACAGGAGGAATTTTAGATGAAGAAAATCAGTATTTTATTGCTCATTCTTATGATTCTGCCAATGATGGTTTTTGCAACCGGGCAAATGGCATCCGGCGGGAATCTCCGCTTTGGATGGTGGGGAAATGTCGCCCGTGATGACAGAACAAACGCTGTTGTAAGGCTTTTTCAGCAGGTGAATCCGGGCGTCAGAGTTGAAGTTGAGGCAGGCGTTGCTTTCGCAGCGTACTGGGACAGACTTGCGACTCAGTCAGCCGCAGGAAACCTTCCTGATGTTATTCAGCAGGACGTTTCTTATATCAAGTCATTTAACAATAACGGACTGCTCCAGGACTTGAATCAATACGCAAGGGCAGGCGGAGCAATTGATCTTACCAACTGGTCGCCGGGCGCTGTAGCGGCAGGACGGCTGGGTAACACACTCGCAGGATTAATTCTTGCTACTAACGCATGGGGCATGATTGTAGACCCGGCAGTTCTCCAGAGGGCCGGCGTTACAATTAATGACGCAACATGGACATGGGCTGATTATGAAAGAATCGCGACGCAGATTAACACATCTACCGGCGTAAAAACAATACCTCCGTTCAATGTAAGGCAGGTTATTGAGCATATCTCCCGCCAGTTTGGTTCTCCGTGCTTTGCCGCGAATGACAGAGAACTTGGCATTACAAATAACCAGACTGCGTACAATGCTGTAAGAGACTGGATGAATACAGAAATGCGCCTGATGCAGGCCGGAGTGCTTTATGATATTCAAGACTCGTGGATTCAAGGGAAGGCAATGGCTGAAGAGCCTCTTCCGCTTGGAAAAACCTGGAACCAGATGAACTGGAGTAATCAGCTTGTCGGCTTTATCGACGCGTCCCGCCGCGATCTTGACTATATTATGTATCCGCAGTTCGCTAATAAAACAGCTAACGGAACATACTACAGAGCGTCAATGTTCATTTCTATTACATCTAGATCACAGAATAAAGATCTTGCCGCGCAGTTTATTAACTTCTTTGTTAATGACTTAAGCGCAGGCCGCATTCTCTTAGTAGAACGCGGAGCGCCTGTTGCAAGCCATATCCGCGAAGACATTTATCAGGTTGTAACAGCCGGCGACAGAAAAGTTCTTGATTATCTTACAAAGATTGAGCCTTATACTTCTCCTGCTGATCCCGCGTACCCCGCAGGAGCAGGCACTGTAGAAAACCCGATTATGCGCAACATCATGCAGGAAGTGCTGCTCGGCAGGACTACTGTTGATAACGGACTTGCGCAGATTGTCCGCGATTCCAACGCTGAATTAGCAAGAGCAAATCAATAATCTTTTGGATTGACAGGCAGGGGGAAACATTAAAAACCCCCTGCTTTTTTTTAATTGCGTTATTAGACGGGAGTGATTTATGCTGACTTATTATTCCGGTAAAAGACAGTTAAAAGAAGATCTTGCCGGGTATCTTTTTATAAGCCCCTGGCTTATAGGTTTTTTTGCGTTCGCGATTATTCCCATGATAATGTCGCTCTACTTTTCATTTACAAGGTATAATCTTTTAACTTCCCCTGTTTTTACAGGGATTGCAAACTTTCAAAGGATGGTGACAGATCCGCTTTTCTGGAAAACGATTCAAGTAACTTTTACTTACGCTTTTTTTTCTGTTACTTTTAGATTAATTTTCGCCTTCTTTTTGGCGTCCTTGTTTAAACGCGATTCATGGATGACCAAAGTATATACAACCGCGTATTATATTCCATCGCTTGTAGGAGCCAGCGTCGCGATTGCCGTTTTATGGCGGCGGATTTTTATGGGCGACGGGCTTATAAATATTGTTTTACGATCCGCAGGAATAAATAGCACCGTAAGCTGGATTGGAAACCCTGACACAGCTCTTGGCGTTATTGTCATTCTGGCTGTATGGCAGTTCGGCTCTTCCATGCTTATCTTTCTTGCGGGGTTAAGACAGATTCCTAAAACATATTACGAGGCTGCGTCTATTGACGGAGCCGGCTGGGTCAGCCAGTTCTTTCGCATAACGCTTCCGCAGATGACGCCGATAATTTTCTTTAATCTGATTATGCAGTTGATCAACGGATTTACCGCTTTCAGTCAGGCGTTTATTATATCAGGCGGCTCGGGCGATCCTTTAAACAGTACGTTATTTTACGCATTGTACGTGTATATGCGCGGGTTCAGATCGCTTGAAATGGGTTACGCCTCGGCTTTAGCCTGGGTGCTTGTATTAATTGTCGCGGTATTTACCACAATTATTTTTAAAACTCAGAACCGCTGGGTGCATTACGAATCATAAGGCGGCAGGGTATGATGGATTTATCACAAAGACAGCGAAGAAAAGTATTTATCCAATCCGCTGTTTATCATATATTGATGATCGCGTTCGGCATCGTTATGCTTTATCCGATTTTATGGATGGCTGTAAGCTCTTTTAAAAATAACAATGAAATCTTTGACAGCATTTCTCTGATTCCGACAAGTTTTTCTTTAGAAAATTATATCCGCGGCTGGACTTACGGCGAGTTTACTCAATATTCGTTTGCAAATTTCTTTGCGAACTCAATTTACATTTCTACAATAACAACTATCGGCGCGGTTTTATCATCATCGCTTGTCGCTTATGGTTTTGCGCGCATACGTTTCAGAGGAAGAAATTTCTGGTTTAGCTGTATGTTTTTAACGCTCATGCTGCCGTATCAGGTTGTAATGGTTCCCCAGTATATAATGTTCTTCAGCTTTGGATGGGTGAATACTTTCCTTCCTTTAATTCTCCCGCAGTTTACAGGACAGGCCTTTTTCATCTTTTTGATGGTGCAGTTTTTCCGCGGCGTCCCTATGGAACTTGATGAATCCGCAGTTATCGACGGCTGTAATAAATTTAATATTTTTATACGGATTCTTTTTCCGCTTATTAAACCTGCGTTAATAACCTCCGCGATTTTCAGTTTTTACTGGAGATGGGATGATTTTTTGGCTCACCTTCTTTACTTAAACCAGACGCGGCTTTATACTGTATCGCTCGCGCTGCGAAATTTCGCTGACCCGACGTCCCACACAGACTGGGGGGCGATCTTCGCGATGGGCACTTTGTCTTTGCTGCCGTCTCTTATAATTTTCTTTATCTTCCAGAAATATATTGTCGAAGGCATCAGCACTACAGGCATGAAGGCATAAAACAGTTCCAATGCTTGAGTTACAGGGTGTTACAAAAGTTTACGGCTCGCGCAAAGTATTGGATAATATCAGCTTCACGTTAGGTGACAATGAGATACTCGGGTTTCTCGGCCCAAACGGCGCGGGCAAATCCACAACGATGAATATTGTTACAGGTTTTATTTCTTCAACCTCCGGGACTGTTAAACTAAACGGACATGAGATTTTAGACGATCCGCTAAATTTTAAAAAACATATCGGTTATCTTCCAGAGCGTCCTCCTTTATACCCCGAGATGACTGTCCGCGGATTTTTGAACTTTGTGTACGATTTAAAAAAAATACAACAAAATAAAAATGATCACATAAACGAAGTATGCGCCATGACAGGCATCGCCGGTGTGCAGAACAGAATCATTAAAAACCTTTCTAAAGGATACCAGCAGCGTGTAGGTCTCGCTCAGGCAATGCTTGGAAACCCAAGTCTTCTGATACTTGACGAACCGACTGCAGGCCTTGATCCAAAACAAATTCAGGAAGTGCGCGAGCTTATTAAAAACTTAAGAAAAAGCTGCTCGGTAATTTTTTCTTCTCATATACTGCAGGAGATTCAATCTGTCAGCAGCAGGATCATAATTATCAATAATGGTGTTCTTATTGCGGATGATACGCCGAAGAATTTATCTTCTCTTGCGGGTGATAACAGTTTATTTTTAACCGCGTCAAATGCGTCAAATGAAGGCGCGTTAGCTGACGAAATGTTAAAAAAAATAAAAAAAATGCCCGGAGTAAAAAACGTTCGTTTTCAATTTGACGCGGAACATACCGTTAAAACCGGCGCTTTTGAGTTTATTATTGAGCCGGAACAAGGCAGTGATATCCGCCGTGATTTATTCGCGCTTTTATCCGCAAACGGCTGGTATATTTTAACGCTTCGCAAAAACGATTTATCGCTTGAGGACGCGTTCCTTCGTCTAACGGCAGGCGAACATGAAAAAATTTCAAGCCTCTTTAAAAAAGGAGCGGCTTAATGAGCGCGATAA
>JGI24695J34938_10003658_pt1 | contig 10539 bp, 10 predicted proteins | sample TergutCo191P3_FD_34938 | JGI IMG/M metagenome (IMG submission 34938) | reverse complement strand
AAAGGCAGTCCCAATCACAAAGCTGCCGTAATAGGCGACACAGTCGGCGATCCGTTAAAAGATACAGCAGGTCCGTCTTTCAATAATATGATTACAGTTTCCTGTACAGTCTCGATCGTATTTATCGGCGTAACGGCGGCGCTTTCGCTGCTGTAGGTGAATTGCGTAGAGTATAACGATAACGCATGAATTAGTATTTTTTCTCGCAGAGGCGCAAAGACAAGGAAGGTATTTTCTTTTAATTTACGCACTTTTACATTATAATTATATTAATGAAGAAATTTCTTTTAGTTGTTTTTATGTTAATTCCGCTTGTGTTTTTAGTGGCGCAGGAAAGCGGCGTTGACGCGGAAGAAGATGTTTCCAGGATTGAAGAGACTTCGGATACCGCAGATACAGAAGCGGATGATGAGCTGACGCAGAAAGAATCTACGGAAGAACCAGTTATAAATGTTATAGAAGGATTTATTGACGAACTGCCTTTTTTGCAAAGACTTGGAATATCAATCGCTATAATTATTTTTCAGGTATTTTTTATTTGGTTTTTGTGGTTTATTTTCAGGAAAATTAGCAAAAAGTTTGAATCATCGACAAATGAAAAAATTAAGCCGATTTATATTCATAAATACAAACTGCTTACCGAAAAGCAGATTTTAAATATAATTGAAGCGCTCTTGCGTCTTTTAAAATATTTTTTGACAATTGTTTTACTATATATTACTTTGCCGATTATTTTCAGTCTTTTTTCCGCGACAAGGAATATCGCGTCAGCGTTGTTTGGATATATTTTGAATCCATTAAAAGATATCGCTGTCGGAGCGGTTCATTATATTCCCAATTTATTTAAGATTATTATTTTTATTTTAATTACGCATTATTCGCTAAGGTTTCTTAAATATTTTTCGCTTCAAATTGAAAAAGGCAAGTTAAAAATTCCGAGGTTTTATCCTGATTGGGCGGCGCCTACATATAAAATTTTTCAAGTGCTTATGTGGGCTTTTACTGTCGCTATTGTTTATCCTTATTTGCCGGGTTCTGATTCGCGGGCTTTTCAGGGGGTTTCGGTTTTTGTCGGCGTAATTTTTTCGCTTGGATCGTCAACCGCTATCGGAAATCTTGTCGCGGGTCTTGTTATTACATATATGCGTCCGTTTAAAATGGGAGACCGCGTTAAAATAAAAGATATTACCGGCTTTGTCGTAGAAAATAATTTAATGGTTGTTAGATTAAAGACGCATAAAAACGAATATGTGACATTTCCGAATTTAATTATTCTTGGTTCAAATATTATCAATTATAATACATCATCAGACGAAGACGAAGAAGGATTGATCATTTTCGCCGAGGTTACATTCGGCTATTCAACGCCGTGGCAGACTGTGCACGACATATTGATCAACGCGGCTGTCGCGACAGAGAGTATACAGAAAAAGCCGAAACCTTTTGTGTTACAGACAAAACTTGATGATTATTACGCGTGTTATCAAATTAACTGTTATACGAAAGATGTTAGAAGGGTTCCGGCAATATACACAATGCTTTATGAAAATATTCAGAACGGTTTTCGTGAAGCCGGAATGGATTTAACTTCCGCTCATTACCGCGTTATTACTTCTAATAAGCAATAAAATAAATATTTTGGCAGCTGCGCTGTAAGCGCTGTTGTTTTTATATGATTTTTACAATATAATATAATTATGCTTAGAATAAGATCTGTTATTTTAATGTTTTTAGTTATTATGCTTTCAGGATGCCGGAGTCCGCAGATACATGAACAAACTATGCCGGAACATGAAAGTACGGCGCAAATTTCGCAGGAACATGATCAAAACGGCGTTAGAGAAAAAAGCGATGACAGAGATGACAGTGATATTGCCAGGATGCGCCCCGGTATTCAAAAACGCGATGAGCTTACTGTGGTGTTTTCGCAGCATGATATTGAACTTGATTTTCGCGAATCGTATTTTTCCACGGAAGCGCAGATTTTTACCGCATTATACGAAGGGCTTTTTACATATCATCCTTTAACGCTGGAGCCTGTACCCGCAATGGCGGAAAGATGGGCGATTTCAAATGACAGAATGCAGTGGACGTTTACGATACGGCGTAACGCGCGCTATTCAAACGGCGATACTGTGCGCGCCGATGATTTTCGCAGCGCGTGGCTTTCCATTCTTAATCCTCGGCGCAATTCGCCGTATTCAAGTATGTTAGACGTAATCGAAGGCGCGCGTGATTACCGTTTAGGAATCGATCGTAATCCCGATAAAGTCGGAATAACAGCTCCTGATTCAAGAACTCTTGTTGTAAAATTAAATTCGCCGGCGTCATTTTTTCCCGCGATGCTTTGCCATCACACATTCAGCCCGATTCATTCTTCAATGTTAGACAAAAACGGCTGGTCGCCGCGGCCGGGACAGAGAGACTGGCTGCCTCCGGTTTCCAACGGACCGTTTAACATTGTTTCCATGAATGATGAAATTATTGTTATGCAAAAGAACGATCATTACTGGGACCGCGATGAAGTTAAATTAAATAAAATTAATTTAAAATTTACCGTTACGCCGGATGACGCTTCTAATCTATGGAATTCAGGAGACGCACGCTGGATTGCCGGGAATGTGAATCTTGAAACGTTAACAGATCGCTCCGGCATTCAGATAAACGTAATGTTTGCGACACATTATTATTTTATTCGCAGCAGCGAAAAGCCGTGGAATGATCACAGGGTTCGCCGCGCGATGGCTCTTGTTCTGCCGTGGGATGAAATTCGAAATAATTATTTGCTGCCCGCTAAATCGCTTATTTATCCTATCAGCGGATACCCCGAAGTGGCTGGAATTAACGAAACTGATTATGAGCAGGCGCGTAAACTGATGATAGAAGCGGGATACGAAAATCTTGAAGGGCTGCCCGATCTTATTATCCGTTTGTCTCCTTCGCAGGACGCGGCGCGTATCGGAAGCATTATGTCAAAGGCATGGAAGGAAATTCTTGGATTTAACGTACGCATCGAAGTTATTTCCTATGACCGGTATTATTCTTCAATGAGCGAAGACGGTTATACTATCGGTTCATGTACATGGATTGGCGACTTCGCCGATCCATACGCGTTTCTTTTGATGTGGCATCGCGAATCTAATTTAAATGACGCGCGTTTAGATGATCCTGATTATGACGCGCTTTTAGAAAGATCGCTGATAGAAGAGGGCGCGCCGCGTATGGCTACTCTTGCGGACGCGGAGAGGCTTTTGCTTGACAGGGGAACAATTCTTCCGATTTGTTATAACCCTGCATTAAATATTGTTGATACAGGCGAGCTGGACGGATGGTATCCGAACGCGCTTGATATTCATCCGTTTAAATATTTATCATTTATTACGCTGCGTCCTTTGCCGAATATTGTGATGTTAAATTAAAGAATGTTATGTGAAGAATTGGAAGTGTGGAATTTGAAATGAATAATGAAAAGCGCGCTAGAGGAGTGATTCACGGCGTGATTCACGCAGGCATAGGCTATGATCTGCATAAATTGATTAAAGGCAGGCGTCTTATTCTTGGCGGAGTGCATATTCCTTTTAATAAAGGCGAAGACGGACACTCGGACGGAGATGTTCTTGCTCACGCTGTCTGTGACGCGATTTTAGGAGCGGCAGGGTTAGGTGACATTGGGGAATTGTTTCCTCCTTCGGATTCAAGGTATAAAAACGCTGATTCAATGGAACTTTTACGCGCGGCGTTTTCCCGCGTAAAACAAGCAGGCTGGAAAGTTGCTAATATTGACTGTGTAATAATTCTTGAAAAACCAAAAGTGCTTGAGTACCGCGATGTTATCTGCAAATCACTTGCCGAAGCCCTTGAAATTCCTGCGGAATGTGTTTTTATTAAGGGAAAAACCGCGGAAGGGCTAGGTTTTACCGGAAAGGGAAAAGCTGTTGAAGCGCGGGTAGTTTGTCTTTTATCAAATGAAAACAATTAATTGGGATAAAATATTTACCGCATTAGAAAAATGGCGCAGGGACATCAACGCCGATGAGCCCTCTGTGAGCGCTGTCGCGGAAAATTACAGGCGGGAACCGTGGGCTGTGCTTGCCTCGACTATTATAAGCCTGCGCACTAAGGATGAAGTGACTATAGCGGCTTCGCGGCGTCTGCTTGAAAAGGCAAGGACACCCGCGCTGTTAGGCGCAATGAAAGAAACGGCAATTGAAAAATTGATTTATCCAGCGGGATTTTACCGCAATAAAGCGGTTTCTTTAAAGAAAATCGCGAAAATTTTAATAGAACAATATGACGGAAATGTGCCCTCTTCTATGGAAGAATTGCTTTCACTGCCGGGTGTTGGAAGGAAAACCGCTAATCTTGTTTTAAACGAAGCCTTTGATATTGACGCGATATGCGTTGATATTCATGTTCACCGCATATCAAACCGCTGCGGATGGCTTTGCAGCAAAACTCCCGAAGAAACAGAAATGATTTTAAGGGAAATACTGCCGCGCAAGCATTGGAAAAGAATAAATTATCTTCTTGTTTTATACGGTCAAAAATTATGCCGTCCTGTGAGTCCCTTTTGTTCAAATTGTGTTATATGCAAATATTGTTCGCGTAACGGCGTTACTAAATTCAGATAGGATTGACAGGTTTAAAAGAAACAGGAATAAGAAAAACAGTCAAAGATTTTTTAATTCTTCGTGTTGAATTTCTTATTCCTTATTTCCCGTTTCGATTAACTTGCCGCTTTTGAAATGTTTTTGAGCGTTTTTGCCAATGTTTTATTATTAGCGGCTTTTTCAAGATCATATTCCATCTGAGCGTTTAACCAGAATTCCGGTTTTGTTGTAAAATATTTTGCCAGACGTACCGCGATTGATGTTGTAATCCTGCTTTTATCGAGACTTATAAGCCTTAACGCTGTCTGACTGCATTTGATTTCTTTTGAAAGTCTGTTACAATTTAATTCAAACTTTTCAAGATATTGCAAAAGCAGCGAACCTGGTGATTGTTTATTCTTTGCCATGGTAACTCCTTATAATAAAATATAGTAAAATATATAATATTAGTCGAGTACTTTTTATTATTATTTTTTATATTTTTTCTTTTAGCCATAATGTTTTTCCATTATTTTTTCCATTAAATAAAAAATGTTCCTTAATATCGGCTAATTTTAACATATTAAGTGCAAAATTATAATTTCCATCAATATGTTCCGCTTTATGCGCGTCCGCTGTAATTATTACTGGTATATTATACTTTTGTATTATTTTTAAAAATGATAATGAAGGAAAAGTTTCATTTATTTTTTTTCTGTTTAATCCGCCTGTATTAACTTCTATTACTATTCCACTATGTGACACTGCTTTTACTATTTCTATTTGACGCGCGTTTTCTTCTTTTTCAGGCCAAAAATTTTTGTTATGACAATATTTTTTTAATATATCAGCGTGACCTAAAATATCAAAGCCTCCCATGGAAATCATTTCTAACTGCGCGTCATAATAACTGTGCATAAGAGAAACGGCGTCTCCGTCAAAGCATTCATTTATTCCATCTTCTAATTCCTTTAGGGAGCCGTCTACTGTAAAAGGCTCTTTTCCGTTTTTCGGAACAAGATAATGCACGCTTCCGATTATATAATCAAGGTTTAACGCTTTAATATCATCGTCATTAGGAGAACGTATATTTTTTATATAGTCCGCTTCAAGACCGAGAAAAACATTTATTTTTCCATTCCAGCGTTTTTTCGCCGCAAGCACTTCGTTAACATAATCATTTACGCGGTTTTCTTTCAGATTCCAGAAAATTTCCCTGCCAAGCTGTTTTTCACAAGAAACATGCGCGCTAAAGCCGACGGCAAATAGTCCATTTTCATAAGCGGCGCGGCACATTGTTTCGATATCGTCCTCGCCGTCGCAGAAAATAGTATGCGTATGCATGCTTGAAAGTAATGGTTTTTTATTCATTTTATTTCTCCGATGTAAGCGCCGCTTTTTTCGTCGCGCTCTTTTAAATTGATGTTTACGTCAACAAGGCTGCCTGAAACAGTTTTCTCGATGATATTTTTTCTACCTTTTAACAGGACAAGTCCTTTTTCGCAGCAGCCGTAGCGACCGTAATCCGCGCCTAGCGGGAAAGCGTCAGAAATAACTCGTAAAGTATGAAAATCACCTTTTTTTGCTTTCATATGTAAGCGCTGCTCACTTTGAAGGTGACAGGCACCTTTCGGGCCTGTTAGTAAATAGCTTAAAACAAGCCTTGCTTTTGGCAATTTCGCGGCGGCTGACAGGCGTAAAAGCTCTTTTGGCGCGTTTTCGGCGTTATAAGCAAAGTGACACCATTTTTCATGCGAAAGGCAGGGGCAGGAGGCGGTATGAGTGCAAGGCGAAACCGGCTCGCGGCCTGATTTTATTAATTCATCGCGAAGGATGGAAATAAATTTTCCTGATTGCGGAACGCCGGGTTCGACTATAAAAATCGCGGCGTCCGGATCATCCGATACCGCGTTACTCAGTAATACCGCGGCATTAGCCGCCGTCAGCCTGAGAGCGTCAATATTGCTGCGGGGAATTTTTTCGTATATTTCATTAAAAATATTTACCGCGCAGACCAAGGAAGGTTTTTTTCCTGTTTTATTATTGCCGGATATCGAAACGGAATTTGATTTTCTAAAATCAATTTCTTTTTTTATAAGATTAATTTTCCACTTTAAATTTTCTCCGCAGAGAGCTTTAAAAAATTTTTTTCCGGCTTCCAGAGCGGAAGCGCTTCTGTCGATGCAGTTGATTTCGATTGGGACGTTTCTTAAATCGGGACGGGAAATCCAGAGAGCGCAGGCGAATGTCAAAGGGCCGCTGCCTAAGTCCGTAATTACGCCGCCTGCGTCAAGGCGAAGATTAAAATCCGGCAGCAGCAGGCACAGGCGGCAAATATTCCACGGCAAAAAATAATGAAGATAGGCGCTAAGATAATTGGGGCGCGTAAGATATGAAAGAGATCTTTGTCCCCGCTGATTTGTCAAAAGCCGCGAAAGGTCCGCGATATCATGAGGCAATTTGCTTCTGAAACGCTGAGGAACCGGAAAAGTTTTTTCGAGTAACGAAGGAATTTCTTTTAGGATATGTTTGATTGAATCATTGTTTTGCTGCGGTGAAATATCGCGGATCATTTTTCAATGTATTTCCGTTATCGCATAACCGCGGATACCGGCACTATTTCACAGCCGCTTCTAATTAACGCGTCAAGCAGAACATCGATACTCTGGAATAAATAATTATCTCTGCCGCCTGTAAGCAATCCAAGCCGTATTGGAATAACGGTTCCCGCCGCGCTGTGACGGTTTATCTGTTCCATTATCATGTTGATCATTTCCGCGGGCTGAGTCTGGCTTATATTAAGCCTTAACGCGTCTTCTCTTGACATCCAGTCGCCGGGATCGATGCTTCTTGCGGCTGTGATATAGCCTGTCGCGGCGGCGGCGGAGTTTACAATGGCCGAGCCGCGGTAATACGGAGGATGCCATATAATTGAAAGTTCTCTTCCCGTTGCCTTGTAAAATTCATCCTCGTTACGCGCAAGTCCCTGCGTAATAAAATCGCGTGTAATTAAATACCTTGTATCCGAAAAATCGATGGGAGCGTAAAACATCGAAGCGGTTTCGTGCCCTGCTTCGGCGATTTTCGCCGCGGCCTGAGGATTGCGCCGGATAAATTCACCGTTCAGAAAAAATGTCGCCCTTGCGCCGTAACGGCTCAGGGCGGAAAGAACCTGAGGCAGACCAGTATCATCATCATAAAGATCGAAACAAAGCGCTATTCTTGACTGCCGCGCCTGCGTGAAAACTGCGCTGGATTTATGCGACGAAGTTAACGAGACGGTGCCGGCGGAAACCGCGTTTCGTATCATTATGGAATTGTTAAAAACACCAGACGCAATAGGTTCAAGAAAAACGCGGAAACGATCCGATAAATTGGAAACTTGTCTCAGCCTTGCGTTAGCTGCAAGCGTCCACGCGCCGGAGCCGTCGTTTGCGTACCATTCATTCCCCATGCGAGCCATGATGCGCGGCGTTCCCCTTTCTGTTTGCTCAAAGCCGAATTCGTCCGCGCCTGAAAGACTGATTCTTCTGCGCGGAAAAGAAGCGCTTGCCATATTAATTTCTTCTATATATCTTGCGTTGCCTAAAAGAAGCTGCCTGCTGCTGATCCAGACGCAGGAATAAACAGGGTCGCGGCTCAGTCTTTGAATAAGCCGCCAGTTCGGATAATCCCAGACCTCAAGCCCGTTTTCCCCCCAGAACACGGCCCTGTTTCCGTCAGGCGACAGTATTCCGTTAGGTGATAACGGAACGGCGCTTCCCGGCAGCGAGCTGACCGCGGCGCCGCTGCTTTCAAAACGCAGAACGGTTGTCTGATTTTGCAGCGAATAAATTACGGTGATTCTGCCTGCGGCGGGCCAGATGACGTTGAAATTTTCCGCTTCATACGGGATTAATATATGCGGAAAAACAGACGCCTGCGTTATCGATGATTGAAGGCCGGTTTCGCTTAACGGAAAAAAGAAAATGCTTTTATGCCCTTTATTTATCAATATTAAACTTGAGTCGGGCGCAACCCAGAAATTATCAAAATTGGGGTCAAAATCAAAAGGAAAGACGCCAAGAACCGCGCCGATGGAAAGAAAGTCTCCGTATATAGTGCGCGTAAAAAGCTCGGGATTTCTTACACGGTATAATGTGCTGCCCGCGAGATAAAAAAATTCTCCGTTCTGTCCCCATAGAACCGAGGTAATTCCTCCTGAGCCAAGCATCCTAAAACGTTCGTCGATTAACACGGACAGATCATCCATCATTGGATAGAAGAAAAGCCTGCCGCCTTTTGAATAAACAAAAAGCCTGGAGTCGGGGCTCCATTTTACGGGAAAGTCCCGCCCCGGCAATTCTATTCCGCCGCTTATAACTCTTCTTGCGCCGCTTGAAATATCAACAATTATAAGGTTACCGTACCCTGAGCTTGCAGGTTCAATATAAAGATACCAGCGGCCGTCAGGAGAAGCGGCGATGTCCTGAATTCTTCCTTTTAACGGGATGTTTCCGTTTAAGAACGACGGGTACCCTATGAGCGCCGACGGAAGGCCGCCTGATACAGGAATCGTTAACGCGCCGAAACGGTTTATCGTTATTATTTTTCTTGAGTGATCGACAAGGTACATTTTATCCGGGAATGCCGTGATTTGCCGGATAGACATATCTGAAAGCTCAGAAGAAAAAACGGCGCTCTGTCCCTCAAAAACAGCTTTGAACAGCAGCCTGTCATCGCTTGAGAGATTTAAATTGCTAAAGTCAAACGCGTAAAGATTTAAAATAAAGGAAAGGAAAAATATCAACGTGAAGACTTTTTTGCATGGCATAAATGATTTCATTTAAATCCCCCGTCAGCGAGGCCGGGCTGCCAGAAATGCGTCCAGTTCATGCTCCATAATGCAAAGGCGTTCTTCCATTTCTTTGATCCGGCGGATAGAGAATTTAATCTGCCGGTTCATCAACCCTTCGCAGGCTTTATCAACTACATCGCTGAAATCGTAAATATCCGTTTCTTCCCGGTTCATGACGCCGGGCGCGAACCCCTGGTTGACGAACCTCTGGTTNGCGAATCTNTGATTNGNGAATCTTTGATTCGATGAGTCTCCGCCGGTTACAGCCGCTGATTTTTCACTTAATGCCATATTATTATTTTAATCTATGTTACCGGTTATTTTCCACAGATATTTTCATAGAAGCGCCGATATCGTTTATTATTTCAACGGAAGCCAGGGGTTTATCCTCTGATTCTCCCTTATCTAAAGCGCTAATATATGTAAATACCGCGATAAAAGCCAGTAATACAAACAACAATTTTCGCATATCACACCTCATTATATCAGATTTAATTTATCATATCCAGCGGATTTACCAATTTGTTGGTTTTATCGTACATGCCAAAATGCAAATGGGGTCCTGTGCTGTATCCTGTATTGCCGGATTCGCCGATTTTCCTTCCTCTTGCCACTCTGTCCCCTTCCCTGACGGAATAAGAGTTAAGATGGCCGTAAAGGGTTTTGTAACCGTTGCTATGGCGTATGATGATATATTTTCCGTACAGCCAGTTTTCGCCTACAACCGATACAACTCCGTCCAGGGAAGCCATAACAGTAGTGCCTATGTTCGCCCTGAAATCGACTCCGTCATGAAATTGAATTCTTCCGTTTTTGGGATCTCTTCGTATTCCGTAGTAGCTTGTAATGTAGCGGCTTTGCAAAGGGTACATGAACAATTCGCCGAGGCTCATCTTTAGATCGACATCATTCATTCTTCCGCCGGGGATAAATAAGGTCTCTCCCGGCTGGATGTTGTCGCTTTTTATATCATTTACATCCAGAATGATATCCAGAGGCAGTTTAAATGACGCCGCGATTTTTGAAAGGTTATCGCCCCTCTGTACCTGATATGGTATTCCGTCAATGCTCGGTATTTTTAAAATCTGGCCTTCCTGAAGAAGTCTGGCGTTT
>JGI24695J34938_10003652_pt1 | contig 10559 bp, 7 predicted proteins | sample TergutCo191P3_FD_34938 | JGI IMG/M metagenome (IMG submission 34938) | reverse complement strand
GGCGTCCAAAACAGTTGATTGTAATAAAAATTGTAATCCAATCTGATGCCCGGCATAATGATAAATTTTTCGGCAATAGAATAAGCATATTCAGCAAAAATGCCCGGCACGGTTTCCATTCTTTTCGTTGGAACCGGCATGACATACTCCCATGGCTTGTTCGTAATCACTTCTTCCACATGATCTACCTGAAAACTTGCACCGGCGCTGATTTTGTGGTTGTCTAACACACCAAATTTTCCGCTATAAATCACGTTGGCATACCCGCTTAATTGTGTAGCGTCGTACAAACGCGCCCCAAATTGCGATTTATCCTTTTGATAATTAAAAGATAAGATAGTTCCTACACTTTGATGTTCCCCACCGTCAATCATAAAACCGTTTTTGGTGATGATATCCACCTTGTTGGTCTTCATGCGTAACCCCCAGATATTATCGGCGAACGATGCAGAAATATCTTTTTTGGGGTCAAAATTCATCATGCCGCCAATTCGGTCTTCAAACAGGTAGCCTACCATAGTTCTGCCCTCAAATATTTCAGGCACAAGGTAATCCAAACGGTACATGCCGTTGAATTGGTAGTTTTTGGGAATATCCATAAAGTTGTCGTGGTTATGGTCAACTTTGGCAAATTGGGCTTCACCGTGAATCAAAAACAGACTGTTAACCAATCCTTTTTTGTCCATATTAAAGCGGGAGTTAAAGTTGAGTTCGCCTTTGCCCATCGTGTTGCCGTAGGCGTTCAGATACATTTTTTCGCGGTTGTTTTCCGGTTTTTTGTAGTCTAATTGTATTTGCCCTGTAATCCCTTCATAACCATTGGTTACGGAGGAGGTTCCTTTCGAGATGCTGATCATGTCCATCCACGGACCGGGCACATAGCCCAAGCCAAACTGGTTGGCTAACAAACGAATATAGGGAACGTTTTCCAGCAGAGTCTGCGTGTAAATGCCCGCCAAACCCAGCATGGAAATTTGCTTTGCACCACTCACAGCATCGGCATATTCTACATCTACTGCAATGGTACTTTCAAAACTCTCCGACAGGTTGCAGCAGGCGGCACGGCGTAGCCCCTCGCCCGTAATTACTTGTGTTAAAATAGGTTTTATGGAAATAAAAGAACCTTCACGCGCCACCACATTCACCGTTTCCAATGTGCGCGATGAAGAGAGAAGAATGTTCAACTCTTTTTGATCTTTTTTCACCGTAATGGTGTCGTTCTCATAAGAGGCGTATCTAACAACCAATGTGCTGGTTGTATTTACTTTATCGAGTATAAAATTTCCGTCAATATCGGTAACTGTGCCTACCGGCGAGTTCAGCCACTGCAAAATAGCGCCGGGTATGGGGGTTTCTTTGCCTTCCGCAGAAAACTCGGTAACGCGGCCGGTAAGCTGCTGAGCGGAAGAATTGATAATTGATAATTGACAACTGACAATTAGAAGTATGATGATTAAAATCTGTTTTTTCATATTATTTTTTTTAAATTTTGAATTTCTATTTTTTTGAATCTTTAAATCCTTAAATCTTTAAATCTTTAAACCTTTAAATCTTTAAATCCTTAAATCTTTAAATCCCCCCATGCGCACAAAAGCAACACAGAGAGCGCAAAGAGCCACAGCGTGGCACAAAGATTTTAAGAATAAAAAATTCTTTGGGAAGTAAAATTAACGAAGTTAACGCCCACAATTTTCAGCAAAGGTGGGATAGCATATTGAAAATGAGGCGTTACTATTTCAAAAAAAACTTTTGACCGAACAGAAGAAAAAGCATCAATTTTCATTTCAGGAATAGAAAAGTGTGCGATTTTACTCTTAATAAACTCATCTTGAATTTTAACGAGCAACTTTGTTTCATGGCAATGCACGTGTTCATTTTTCGCATGGTGGTGGTTTGTGCAACACTCATGGAATGTTATCATTATGCCCGATGTAAGCATAAAGAAGAAGATGCTAAAAAGGATGATGAATATATTACAAAGTTTCTTTTTCATTATGATGAAATAAAACGGCGGCAAAAATAGGATTTATTCTTAATTTTGAAAGAAAGAATATTTATTATAAAATATTTTACACAAAATGGTTCTGTAATAAGAAATTATCATATACTATTACGTTTCAACTCGTATGATTTTCGTTCATTACGAATCATATTATCTAAAATTAATCCGGCAAAAAAACTATGCAAGGAGGCCAAAGCAAAAAAGCAGGATACAATTAATGTAGGGAATCGTGGAACAAAACCGGTTTCCAAGTATAGCACAAAAACAGGAATAAATAAACCCACAGCAACAAGGAACAACAAGATGGACGCCCAGCCAAAAAACCTTAATGGACTATACTCTTTGAATAAGATGAAAATAGTTTTAAGCACTTTTATGCCGTCGCGATGCGTATTTAACTTAGAGAAACTCCCTTCTGGTCGGTCTCTGTAATCTATTTGCACTTCTTTCAGAGCAAATCGTTTATCTAATGCATGAATTGTCATTTCTGTTTCTATTTCAAAGCCTTCCGACATCACAGGGAACATTTTTACGAAGGGTTTACTGAAGGCGCGGTAGCCGGTCATAATATCCTTTATCTCCGCTTTCCAGATAAAGTTAATTAAACTGCGCACTAATTTATTTCCAAAATTATGAAAAGGACGTTTGTTTTCTTCAAAATAAGTAGAACTTAAACGGTCACCAATCACCATATCAACTCCTTTTTTCAAGACTAAATCAACCATTTCGCGTGCATGCTTTGCAGGATAGGTGTCATCGCCGTCAATCATGAGATAACAGTCGGCATCAATTTGTCGAAACATACTCCGAATGACATTGCCCTTGCCTTGTTGATATTCATGCCGAACAATGGCGCCAACTTCTTTGGCACATTCCACAGTTTGGTCTGTGGAATTGTTGTCATACACATAAATAGTAGCTTCTGGCAAAATTTCTTTAAAATCGTTTACCACCTTTTTGATGGTTTTTTCCTCATTAAAACATGGGATTAAAATAGCTATAGAACTCATAATTAATAATTTAATGTAATAAACGGGTGTCGCACTATTAAATTTTGAGCGGCAAAAGTACATGAAAATTAGAAAAGAGTTACTGTTTTTGATAAAACAAAATAGAGATTTGTTTAATTTAAATTCATGTTTATTCTTTCAGCAAATTTTCCAACAAACTCAAATCATTCGCATACATGCCGTAGCAAAAGTTCATTTCATAATTCCAAACGTATTGCTCGGCAGTTTGTCCGCCAATGGGGACAGGTAATTCTAAATGACAAACATAATTTTTAATTCCATTATTCTTCAATCGCCTAAAAAAGTCTTCATGACCATTAATGCTATAATACCTGCTTGTGCAGATATATACAACTTTTTTCTCTTTTAAAATCTGTTCAATTTCTGTGGCGCTTCTTGGGGTTGTGGGCATTATTCCCATCTCCATCGCTTTTTTTGACGACCCAAAAATCAAGTTTTCAGAAGCCATCGGTTTAATGCCTAACTCAATGGCTTTATCCACTGCTTCCCATGTAAATAGTTCCATAATGACTCTTTTGCGAAATGAAAATTGATCAAAAATTATTTGAGGGTCATTTATTTTATCGGTAACCAAAATGGCATCGGGATGATTTTGAAACCAACGATTGATGGCTTCCATGTTTAGCGGTGAGTATTTACCCAAGATCTGTTGCGCCATGAACTCTGCTTCGGTTTTTCCCGGTGGATCGTGTTTTGCAACAATTTTATTATCTGTTGTTAACACTAAATCTAATTCAAATAATTTACATCCTTTGCTATATGATAAGTCTAAAGCTTCGAGGCAATTGGTATAGTAAATACCATCAATGGCGCCGCCGGCATGAGCTATAAAATGCTCCCAATATGCGGGATTTTTGTCGCAACTGCAATCATTATCTTTACAACAGGAAGATAGCAGAACAACGACTACCATAATTGCTGTAGAAAAAAGGTTATGTTTAAAAAATCGGTACATGTTCATTATATTTTGTAATTATTATTTTTCAAAAATTAATACTCTTGTATTGAATAGGGTAATTTTTTTATCAGGCCGCCATGCCTCATTGCTTTCGTTTGTAGTTACACAAATATGCACGGTAAACTTTTCAAGATCTTTTACATCAATCTCTTTTTCAGTAGATAATACATATTTTTGGTTACAGAAAATGTTATCATCCAGAATATATTTTGTAATATTGTCTTTTGAAACATAGTTAAAATCATCTCCTGAACAAATAAAATTTAACATCATCTGATAATCTTGATATACCAAATCGTTTATAATAATATCAGTCGTTAATTTGATTTTGATTTTATCGTAGTCGCCATTAATTGTCCTAACAGGCAAAATATCAAATGTATCTATTCCATGTATAGCAGGAATAGCATCCGGTGTTCTGCAAATTATGGAATCTAAATTTTCATAGTTTGTAATAATTTTATATTTATTGCCTGAATAAGTATCTTTTTTAACAAGTTTATTGTTGTGATAAACATAATTATTGACATATTTTAACAGATTAAATTTGGAATTAATATCCTCCATGAGCGTAGCATCGTTAATCGCTTCCAAATCTAAATTTTCATCAATTTTATACAATTTTTTATCTTCTTGACTCACATTTTGGAAGAAATATTGCTCGTAAACCATGGCGTTCACTTTTCTATCATAACTTAAAAACAAAACTTTTTCAGAGGGGTTAAAAGTGGAAGCAGTATCTAATCCATCGCTGCACCAGGCAATCTTTTCCGGTACTTTTAGAGTATAATTGTTTTGTAAAAAAGAGATAATGGACGGAGTAATCGCTAAATGTGAAACGATATTAGGGAAAATTTTAGGTGTTTTTAATAAAGGAGACCATATTATTAAAGGAACCGAATAGTATGCCAATTCGTTTTTGTGAACACCCCAAGAGTGATCGCCGGTGATGATAAAAATAGTATTTTCAAAATCAGGTTGTTTTGCATAATTATGGATAAAATCTCTCATGCAATCGTCCATGTATGTGAACGGAACAATAAGATTTTTTATGGGCAGAAAATATTTTTTCTGTTGAGGATTTAACTTTGAAAATATTTTGTCGGTTTTAGGTTCATAAATATTATTTAATGCTTTATCGCATCCATAAAATTGATCGTGTGTAGTTAAAGTTAGATATATATTAAGTTTTGGTTTTTGCGGCGAAACAGTTTTTAAGTATTTAAAACTTTCATTGAATAAAACTTGGTCGTAAATTGCCCAGTAATTTGCCTGCTCTTTATTTTGGAAATCACCTAATTGCGGCATAAAATTATCAATATGATCCGGTTCTTGAGCGGTAAGAAAATCTAACATACTGTCAAAAGTTATATCGCCGCCATAAAAAAAATGGGTTGCATAATCATTGTTTTTTAATATTGAAAAAATGGAGTGGTGGTTGGGCATAACTCCAAATTGAAATCCTTTCATTCCGTGGGGCACAGAGCCTGTTACCGAAGGCACAACGCCAAAGGTTCTTGGAGTGGTCGACAAGCAGTTTTTCCAGTACAACCCCGTGTTTGCCAACGAATCTAAAAAAGGCGTAAAACTTGCATGGTTTCCCTTGTCGCCCATAAAATAACTACCCAACGATTCCACAATGATTATTACTATGTTGGGTTGTTTGCCAGATTTGTTAAAGTAGGGCGAAAGCACATCCGGAATCTCGGAAGAGGGGCGCTCCATGGGATAATCTATATCTGTAGCGGTTTTATTATATAATGTAATGTACTCTTTTAAAATGGCTTCATCTCTTTCTTCGTTTTCTTTTTCGCCATAAAATAAATAGTGTGTCAAAGCAGAAAAAAAATGAAATGATTTGGATTTTAAATAGTTGTTCAATGTTCTATTATTTTCACTTTGATAAAACAGGGTAGATGCGGACAAAACACATAGTATCAAAATGCCTGTTATACAAGAAAGAGGTTTATTAAATACTTTTATTTTTTTAAAAAAGAAAGGTAAAATAATAAAGCAAGCTAATATACTGATAATTAAAATAGAGTTTATGATAATATTAGATGAATTTCTTATGGTAACTAAAGTTTCTGCAAGAGGTCTCACCACAATTTCGGTTTCCATGAGCACTCCTGTTCTGTGATAGTACATAAACAATCCGATTTCCAACATCAACAATAATGAAAATAAAACGGATGCTGTAATTTGCGCAACTTTTTGCTGTAGAAAAGCAATGAGGAAATAAAAAAAGGAGATAACAAATGCGTACAGGCAAAAGACTGTAGTAATATTAAAAAATGCTTGCAATATTGCAATAAAAGATATTGTATCTTGGAATTTAAAAAATAAGCGTGTTTCAACAGTTTTAAAAATAAAGGCTGTCGTCAGAAATAATAAAACTAAGATGAGGTAGGGCTTTAATATTTTAGTCATCTTGTTGTTTTTTATTAGTTATCGTAATCATGATTTTGACTTGCGGTAGAATCAATGAGAACCGGATCTAATTTAAATCGTATTCCGGGTATAATGTAGCGATAAGGGGCAACATGGTATAAATACCAATCCCCCATATCTACAGGATTAGGATCAATATTTGTTGTTCTAAAAAACTCAGGAAGCTCATTTTCTTTGCTCCACAATAGAAATGTAAATTCACAATGCGCATGTTTGCCCTTATCATTGTCGGTAAACCAATGTTTATTAGCTGCATGCAACCAAGGGTCGCCTCCGGCAAAAGTGCAATAGAGTCTAATTCCTTTTTTAGAAAACATAGTTACTTGTCGTGCAGCCCAATAATCATCTATAATACCATATTTTTGAGTTCTATCATCTGAGTCTGAAAAACAGCCATCAATAATGCGTGCTCTTTCCGGATAAAAATTAAAATAATGTTTTAACCCTTTCCCCAATTCCTGAATGGGGTAATGTATCCACAAGTAACCCAATATGAGCAATGAAAGTGATGAATTTAAGACTACTTTAAATAACCTTTTGTTATTCAACCAATTACTTGATAGAAGCACCAAATTAAAGGGTAGTAAAAGATAAGGAAAGTAACTGTACCGGATAGAAACAACATTATCGTAGCTGCCGGCTAATATGGGTGCAAAAAAAACTGCTGGCGAAAAAACCAACACCCATAATTCAAAGGCAAAAAAAGTATCGGCGCTTTTCTTTTCTTTAATGAGTATATAGGCTTTTGTGAAAAAATGGATAACAGCCACAATATAAGAGAGTATCATGAAGTAAGTAAGGACCAAAACAAATGACAATCTGGTTAAATACCCATATAATTGTTTTGAAAATGTCAACCACGAATCTTTGATATATTCCGAAGTGATATTACCATAGGGTCTGGTTAACGAAAAATATGGATTGTTTTTGAAAAAAATCCACAATACAACGGCGACAATTGTACATATTGCAAGAACAATCAAAAGTCGCACCATTATTTTCCAATCTTTATTAAAGAAATAGAGAACAATAACTACCAAAGCAACCGGAATAGTAAAACAAATAAAAAATAACTTGTCGGAAGCGCCGCAAAGTATAGATATTATTGAAATTAGGGTAAGGCATTTCGATGATTTTGTATTTAGATATTTACAAAACAACCAAATGCAAAGTAGCGCCATGATAAAAGCGCTGTTATGAAAAGCATTATGATTTAGCAGTGAAGAAAACCACCAATTTTGATCTAAAAAATAAAGAAACAGAAATGAAGAAAATAGAAAAATAGCAGGAGTAAAGGTGGAAGGATGTAAATTGGGTTTTAATTGTTTATAAATCAAATAGAGTATGAAAATTATGGAAAAATACTGTATCACAGAATAGGAGAATATGGCAGTAACAAAATTACCGGATAAGCCATTCAGGATGAAAAATAGGAGCATATCCGGAAAAAAATTGGGCGCTTGGTTAAGTTGCCACCCGTTTAATGTATATCCGTCTTGGAAGAAATCTCTGTAAAGCGCCGGTAAATACATGGCGTCTGAGGAAAAAAAGGCATCGATATCGCCAAAAGCAAACCAAAACAATAAAGCGGCTAATGCCACTAAAGATGCCCAAATGGTCCATCCGTATGTAAAAAAAAATTTAATAATTTTCACCATCATTATGCAAGAGATTCTTTATTTAGTTATGAGTTTTTCTACCTTATCCCACGAAATAAAATTTATAAAAATAAAAAACAGAGCTATAATGGAGATTGCGTACGCGCGGTAAGAAAACCACCAATGCCAATAAGAGGGGAGCGCCGCGAGGAAAAACCAAACAAAAGGGTATAGAGCAACAATAAACAACAAAATATTGGTTTTTATCTCTTTTTTGTTGAAGAAGAAAATAGTTAATAAAAATAATACTGATAGCGCCAAACAGATAAAAAATATGGGTAACATTCCAAAGGTTCTGGTTATTGCATCTATTCTGGCAATCTTTTGAGTGTCTGACCAACCCACAAATTGATCAAAAGCATTTGCAAAAACATTCATATCTGATAATAAGGTGGCTAACGTCAACTTTGTCATCCAGCATAAAGCATAAGCAAAAGCCCACAGACATGAAAATAGCAATACTGTTTTTAATCTTCTGATAAACGGTTCATCTGTTTTTAATGAAATATAGACAATTAACGGTAATCCGCAAATTAAGAGCGGAGTGGTAAATAAGTCGAAATAGGCAGTACAGCATCCTAAAATAAAAGCAGTTAACAACACTTTTTTTCTATTGTCATAGTATTTACACATTAAAATAGAGGCAATTACGGACATGACTACGACCGGAAAGAATTGAATAGAAAATTGTGTAACAAAAATATTCACACAAATTAATCCGGTAGCAAATGCAATTGTTTTTAGCATTCCTAATTTTTGAAACAGTTTTATGCCTAAAATGAGCATTAAAATGGAGGATAAAGCGTACATTATCCATCTAATAGTTTCATAATTAGTGAATAATAAGAATGGGCGTATTAAAAAAGAGTTTCCATGCCAATATCTTGGATAATTTACAAAACCTACATCTTCATCGTGGCTTTGTTGCCATAAACTCTCAGTCATGTTGGAACCTGCCTTTCCGGTTGACCATGTGCACAACATTGCAGAATTAAAAGGTTTTTTATTATCTATGGTGTAATTTATACTTAAAATAAGTCCATCCGTAAAATTATCCATTTGATACTGACTTTTTCTCATGATTGCATTAGGATAATCGCCATCATCAAGCAGTTCATTTGCAGATGTTTCAATATGTTTTTTTATTTTTTCTGTAGGAAGTAGCGATACTAAAACAGCATAACCCACAAAAAGTGTTATTAAAGTAATAAATACGACTACATATTTTAGAAGTTCTTTTTTCATTTTTTGGGAAAAATTGAGCGCAAAAGTATAACTTATTTTAATCTAATCTAATAGAACTTTTATTAGATTGATTTTCAAATAAATATAAGTTTTGTTTGAATAACAATTACCTTAAAAAAAAAGTATAGTTTTGTATTCATCAAATAATAAACCCTAATTTAATGTATAACAATTAATTAAAACATCAATTAGAGTGTAAATAGTTTAAAGAATAGTTATGGAACAATATGAAAAGCAGACTATAGCAGTGGTCATTCCGTGTTTTAAAGTGGAAAGGCAGATTCAGAAAGTGGTTGCCGAACTTCCTGATTATATCTCATCCATTATTTTAGTGAATGATGCTTCGCCGGACAATACGGGCGAGATTTTAGATCAATTAGCAAAAGAAAACTCGAAAATAACGGTATTGCATCATCCCAAAAACCAAGGCGTTGGAGGAGCAATGATTACCGGATTTCAAGAAGCGCTGCAGCAAAATATGGAGGTTACCCTAAAAATTGATGGAGATGGACAAATGGATGTTGCCTATTTTGATAAAATTTTACACGCTATTTTTGAAAAAAAATACGACTTTGCTAAAGGCAATCGCTTTTTCGACAGAAAAATGATCGGAAAAATGCCTGCCGTAAGAAGAATCGGCAATATTGGCATGGGATTCCTCATTAAAATGGCTTCAGGATACTGGCATATTTTCGATCCCGCCAACGGTTTTTTCGGCATTCATTCATCTGTGTTGAAAAGAATTGATTTTGAACGTCTTTCAAAGCGTTTTTTCTTTGAGAGTTCGCTGTTAATTGAATTGTATTACACCGGAGCCAACATTAAAGATATTCCGATGCCGGCAATTTATGCAGACGAAAAATCTAATCTTTCGATTTGGAAAACATTGATGACGTTTCCCAGGAAATTATTCAAAGCCTTTATAAGACGAATCTGGCTTCGCTATTTTATTTACGATTTTAATATTGGCTCTTTATATATCCTTTTTGGACTTCCCTTGTTCTTTTTTGGGATTATTTTTGGCATCATCAAATGGATACATTATGGAAGTTTGCACGCGGCAACTCCCACGGGAACCATCATGATTTCCGTGATCTCTTTAGTGTTAGGTTTTCAAATGTTGCTCGCAGCCATCCAATATGACATGAGCACCGAAAATCCGTTCTCGGCTAAAAAAGATGAGTTTGAAGAAACTGAAAATTAAGGATTTAACT
>JGI24695J34938_10003650_pt1 | contig 10562 bp, 12 predicted proteins | sample TergutCo191P3_FD_34938 | JGI IMG/M metagenome (IMG submission 34938) | reverse complement strand
TGTCATTGGCATCCCTTGCGCAAAGACCGACACGGCTGCGAATACCGTTATCAGCGCAAATAAAACAATTTTTTTCATTTTTTTCTCCTTAGAAAATCGCAATTTAGGGCTCCGACGGAACCTTTGAATCCTATTTGAATTTTATAGAATTTTCTAAAACATAAAAGAAACAAGCAACAAAGTCAAGCAACCTTCGGTTTTTTTTATCAAAATACATAAAATTTTTGATATATACATACTATATCGTCATTTTTTATGGTTAAATTTATATAAATGGCATATTTTATCTTTTTTTTACCTTTTTTTTTAACTCTCTTGTAAATGATGATTTAGTAAGCTTATCCTATATATTTCCTGTGTGAATTCTTAACATTCGCTTGATTCACCATTGCATAGTGCATGGTTGTGTCAATTTTTACGTGTCCAAGCAGTTGCTGTACCTGTTCAATAGGCATCCCCTTATCAATCGCGCGTGTAGCCAGTGTCCGCCTGAATTTGTGCGGATGAGCTTTGTTTAAGTCAGCGCGTTTTCCTATTTCTTTAATCCGAATTTCAATTCCGCCTATCATAAGCCTGTTATTTGGCTTTGTTAGAGATACAAACAATGCAGGGTTATTGTCTGTACGGCTGTTCAAGTAATTTAAAAGATGTATTTTAGTTCTTGCATCAAAATAAACAAGGCGTTCGTTTGAGCCCTTACCCAGTACAACGCATTCTCTTTCATGAAAATTAATATCTTCGCGGTTTAAACTGACCAGTTCACCGACACGCATACCGGTTGATGCCAATATATCAATCATTGCAAGATCGCGGACGTCTTCGCAGCTATCGCGTAACATCTCCATGCATTCATCAGAAAAAGTATCTTTAACAATTTTGTCTGTTTTTATTTTTCGTATCCGCCTGACAGGNCTTTTAAAAATATAATCCTCATCTTCAAGCCATTTAAAGAAGCTTGAAAATATTCTTCTTATGTTATCAATGGTTACCTTACTGGATGAACGTTTATTATAGTAATCCGCAAGATAACAGCGAAGGTCATCGCTGTTTATTTCTCTTACAGGTTTTCCGATATCGGCTAACATTTGAATTACAGTAGATTCGTAGTATTTTAATGATTTTTCAGAACAACCTTCTATTCTTTTTGCCGAAATAAATACGCATAATAATTCATTATTGCCTTTATTTTCCTGCAAACCTGATAATTTACGTTCAGTAATTTCTGTATTATATAAGTTATGTGCTAAAACCCGCTGTAACTCATCTAACTGCCCGACAGATAGTATGCCTGTCATACCCGCTAAAATCTCTCTTATTAATTTTTCCTTCATTTTTTCCGCCTTTATNGTGAATATTATTTNTTAATAAGTATATGTTCTTTATGTCTTTATGTGATATAAAATTACGAGCAATAAAAAAGCCGTTGACGCAATGGACAACGGCTGAAGTTGGATGGTTTTAAATATTAGCTTTTTTCTCTTAGTTCTGCAATTTCAATACGAAGCCGCTCAATTTCGGTGTCTTTTTCAGCTTTCATGTCAGCAACAATACCTTGCCATATATTACGTTCGCGCAGTTCGCCTTCTTTCATGCCTTCAACTCTGCCTTCGGTGATACCAATCTCTTTACCTTCGGCGATGCCGATCTCTTTACCTTTGGCTATACCAATTGCCCTGCCTTCTGCCATGCCGTCTTCTTTTATTTGTTCGTGCAGCATGCGCTCGTCCACTTTCGCAAGATTCCTATGAAAATAATAATCTCTTATTGATTCAATTAAACCCATTCTTCTTGCGCAATTTATCGGTTTCTTTAACTTTGGGTATTTCTTTGCAAGCATTTCATATTCCTCCTTGTTACTGCATTTTAAAAATCTTGTTATTATACCATACCCGTGGCAATTTAACAGTACAGAGAGAAGAATTTCACACAAAGGCACAAAGTACACAAAGAACGTGGATAAGTATTTATTCAATTTCTCCATTTATTATTCTGTGTATACCTGTTTTCATTATTTCTGAGCCGAAATTTAAAATAAATCCTAGCTTGGAATTTGTCAGTTTTAAGTATGTTAATANNTGCTTTTTATGAGCTCCAGTTATTTTTTCTACTGACTTTAGCTCAATTATTACTTTCCCTTCAACNAACAAATCAACCCTGAAACCTTCGCTNAAACATTCTCCTTCAAATTCAATTGGGACTGATACCTGCCTCTGAACGGAAAGCCCTCTTTTTATTAAATGTNTAGCCAAGATTACCTCGTAAACGCTTTCAAATAATCCTGATCCNAGCTTAGAATGTAAATTATAAGCTGTATCAACAATTATAACTCCGATTTGATTTTCATTCATAAACTCATCCTCCGTGTTCTTTGTGCCTTTGTGTGAGTTCTTCTGTGAAGACCTCCTCGCGGAGAATCTTCAAAAGTGAAGATTCCATACACCTATATGGGTGCGAACTCGCGGTTTTGCTTTATCAATTTTGTGAAAATTCGTAAAAAAAGTGAAAAAAAATTTATAAATAATAACTAAGACAAAACTTATCTTATTGTCAAGCTTGCTAAATCATCATTTAACAGATAAATAATTCTATAAAAGCTTAATAATTCCTTACAAGGTATAGCAATTCATTTTTTTTAGTTTTCCTTAAATTGCGATTTATAAAAGTCGTAAAAATTTGAGCTTCTTGATTGAGGAGAAAAAAATGAAGAAGGTGATTTTAGTATTAGCCGCTGCTTTGTTGCTAAGCGGCGCAGCTTGGGGTCAGTTGGGTGGTGTAACCCTGCCTGATCTTAGTGATTACCAGATATTTAACTGGTATCAGGCAAATGTGGGAGTATCTACAGAATCAGGCACCAGCGCAGGTGTTTTTACATCAGATGTAGATAATTATATTGATCCAATGTCATACAACCCGGAAATTGGTACCTTCGTTTACTTCGGCGGTCATAATATGAGTTATCTTGGCACCAACATGGTAAGCTTTGGCTTTGCAAAAACCTTAAGCAACGGCTACCTTGGTCTTTATTTCGGCGGCCGTCCTGTAGATGCGGAAGGCGAAACAGCCGAAAAATACGAACGATCATCTGCAAACTGGTATAATCAACTCGCAGTTATCTTTGGTACAAAAGACAAAGGCGCTTTCCGCCTTGATTTATCAATCGGAGATTCCGAAGCTCCGGATTCAGTAGAAAATGAATATGAAACTGATGGAGACGGCAAGAAAGCAAGTGAAACAATCAGAGGACCGACAATCGGTATAACATAGGGCGGTATTAAACTTGCCGGAAATGATTTCTATGTAGCCTTAGGTATTAAGCTCCCCGATTCATTCTATGAAAATGAAGAAAATGGTACTTCCGGCGGAAAATTCGGTGTTCAGGCAGGTATCGCAGCAGAATCAGGTCTTTCTGTTGATGCTACTTTTACTCTCGGTTTAGAATCTGATATGTTCGGCACAAAAGCGAAGGATCAATTTACAATCATCGGCGCGCAGGTTGCCTATGCACAAACATTCGGAGAAGATAAATTCTCCTTTGGCTTTACTCCCAACGCTTCTCTTGCTTTCGTCTTCCATGAAAACGGAAATTCTTTTGTTCTTGATACAGGAATAGACCTTGGCATGAGATTNAAACTCAATGATAAATTTTCNGTATTCACAGGCGCAAAATTATCACTTTTTGACTTCGTTAATAACAGCGGAAAAGATGAATCTGATTGGACTCTTAGCGGTATTAAATGGGATCAGTATCCAGAAGGCGGTACTACTCTCGGTCTTGGCTTAACATTCTCACCGGCTCCGAACCTAGTAATCGGCGCTGAAATTACAGAATTTGTCGGCAGATTCTTTACTGTAGACGTGGGTAATATGGAAGCTGGCACCGAATTAGCAGACAGTAATTCTAATAACCTCGGTGATTGGGCATTTTCATTTTTCAGAGATCTTAAATTTGGTCTTACAATCAGCTACAAGTTTTAATTAATCCGGTTTTATAAAAAAGGCTGTCCGAAGGGCAGCCTTTTTTTTTATTCCTTGCTCCAATCAGGGCGCAGCACTCCTGTCCCGTTACGGTAGACATGTTTTATTTTTGAATCTTTTTCCAAATAGCAATGAATAATTACCCTTACAACTTTTTCAAGCGAGTCATTAAATTCAGGTTCCTGCGAGGAAAAAAGCACGGTGTCAGTGTTTGCCCTTCCTGATAAACGTAAGGCGGTACATGGATTTATAATGTTTAAATCTGAAGTAACAGAAAACATTACCGAAACAATATCGTCTTCTTTTAATTTATTGGAAACTAAAATCTCATCATACATGTTCCCAATTTGCTTGCACATATCATCCTGAGTATTTTCGCATTGAGTTGCGCCCCTTAAGGCAAAAAGTCTTTTCATCCGTTACCCCTTGATATCACTATCATAAATGATTCAAAAATAATTACAAAAATCCCGTAAAACAATAAGCAAAGCAAAAAAAGCATTCGCTTAATTTTAAATTTGTATCCCCTGAACAGCCCGTAAACATGCATAAAAATTTTATACAAGGAACACAGGCATACCAGAAACGAAGAATAACGAATTAACATAAGCAAAAAATACAATGTTTCATCGTTAAAATCCGCTTCTGCAAGGTAAATAACAAAACAGGTAAACGATATAAGAAAGCTCAAGAAATGAACCCACGATGTCAGGCTCTTATAGCGCAGCTTTTCTCTGCCTTCCTTGCCCTCTTTAACGCGTACCTCCCCCGCCTCTTTACCCATATACTCCGGTTACCTTGCAAAAAAATTGATATACATATATCATACAGTATGAAGAAGTTTTTAATAACCCTTTTAATAATAATTATTTTGGCAGGAACAGTATTTATGTTCGGCTGGGTTCAGTTCTCGGTTCCGCCGGGTCAATACGGCATTATCAATTCAAAAACCCACGGAATAGATCAGCAATTGGTAAAGTCTGGCGAATTTCGCTGGGTTTGGTATAAACTTATCCCCACCAATGTAAAAATATCCGTATATAACCTTGAATATAAAAAGTTTCCCATAAAATTTAACAATACCCTCCCCTCCGGAGACACCTATTCATACTTTGCCGGGCTTACAAATGCCGACTTTACATGGAATCTCCAGGGTGAGATCGGCTTTAATATTAATCCTGACATGCTGATAAGCCTTGCCTCCTATAATAATTTTACGGATCAAGAAAGTTTTAACCTGTATTTATTAAATATTTCCAAGAATATAGAAAATATCATCCTTCATTCCTTGTCATCTACAGCAGAAGACTCAGAAAGACTCGAAAATCTCATGGGCGGAGCTAAAGATACCCTTATAGAAGACGAAATTTATGCAAAATTTCCGGAAATTACAAATTTTTCTCTTGTAATTAAGTCGGCAAAGTACCCGGATTTTATCCTTTACAGGCAGCTTCGCCTTCTTTACAACGAATATCTTGCAAAACAGCGCGATTCTATCACCCTAACCTTTGAAAGAAGAGCAGAAAACCGCATTCAAACCCATCTTCGATTTGAAGAACTGGAAAGATACGGCGAATTGCTCTCTAAATATCCNGGTCTCATGGAATATCTTGAACTTGAAAAGAAACAGTAACTCAAATCAGCCTTGTTTGTTGTTGATTCAAACGGTAAAAATCTATATCCTTACGGTATAAGATTAGCAAGGAGAAATTATGCTTGGAGCTTTGCTGCATAAAAAGGCAGCAGCCTGTTTATTGACACTTTCCTTATGCGCTTCGGTATTATTATACGCCCAGGATGATGATCCTGATATCGAAACCGATTGGGATTTATATTCAGGTGAATTGTATGTAAGAGGGGATCAAACCTTTATTATCTCTCTGGGAACGATATTTCCGCTGATGTTTATCAATAACGGCGAGCTGCTTGAAAATAAAATCGATCCTCCGGTTGGAGGCTCTGGTTTGCTTGCTTACAATTATTATCTTAGCTCAAAGTTTTTTATCGGAGGTGAAGTCGGAGGAATGTTTCTTCCAACGATTGGAAGAAATACAATATTCATGATACCGCTTGGTTTTAGGGCGGGTATTCATTTTATCGCATCGCGTTTTGAATTTCCTGTTAATTTAGCCATAGGCATGACATGGCATAATTATTTAAATCTTGGTTATTACGGTTTATACGCAAAACTCGGAGCAGCTGCGTTTTTCAGGGCAACTTCCGAATGGTCATTTGGTATAACAACCCACTTCGGCTGGTATCCCGAATGGACAAGCGAGCCCGCAAAAAATGTTGACGGTTATTTGCTTGATACAATGCTTTCTGCAAGATATCATTTTTAATTCAGAGGACTGCAATGAATAAAATAAAATTAATAAAATCTGTTTTTTTACTTTCTGTATTTTCATTTTTAACATTTGTTTCGTGCAATGCGCCGGTTTTTTATACTGTTTCTCTGGAAGAACTTCCCCTTGACCCCAGAATAGAAGGCACCTCCACAAATTTTGTTGAGTTTAACGGCAGTATGTATGTGGGAGAAAGACTAAGGGGGACCATTCATTGCTATTACAAAAACAGCAATAATAAATGGCAATGGCGCAGACATTCTGCCGGCGGAAACCTTACGCATCTTGCGGCAACAAGTAATAATCTTTATGCCTTAAAGAGCAATAAAATTGATTTTTTTTCGGCTTCTGCTGCGTCCATTACCCTTGACGGTCAAATACCGGCAAAACCCGGCGTAACCATTGATGCAATTTATGCATCCAACAATAAATTATTTATTAATGCCAGAACAGGAAGCGAATATTCAATTTATTATTATGACGAAAACAGTGAAGATTTCCTTTTAATTAATACAGACGAGTCATCCTTATCCATGCTTGTAGGCACTGCCTATGACGGTGAAAATTATTATTTTTGCTTTAAAGATGATGTTGGTATTTATACTTCAAAGGATCTTACCAGTGCACAATTAATAGAAAATTCCGGCGGTAATTATTTTACCAATATTATTGATTTTGAAAACGCTCAAGGCAATACTGTTGTAATTGCTCTTTCCCGCACCGGAAGACTTTTTTCTGTTACAGAAGACAATATAAGTCAGTTAACAGGCGCATTCAGCGATGATCGTCTGGCAACAAGCGCCCTTGGCATCTGGAAGAAGGATATAAACGGCAGTATCAATGACCTTCTCCTTGTCGGAAGACAGGATATGACAACAAGTGTTACTACAGGTTATACGCACGGCTATTTAGAAATAAAAATTAAAAATGACGATTCTGAGGATATATTTACAGGCTCTCTTAACGAACCAGGGTCAGGCACAACAACGGTGAGCAGCCATGAGCATTACATAGCTTCGATAGGAAAACACGGCGTACATTTTATTTTCCAGGCGCCTGACGGCATCCTTTTTGCCGGAACAAATCACGGCGTTTGGTCATACCGTGCGCATCGCAGCGACAGCAAAGAAACCTGGAATGCAGAAGAATAAACTATCCTAATGGACGAACTTTTTTCCGGCAATAAAGAAAAATCCTCTCATGACCTAAGCCCTCTTGCAGACAGAATGCGCCCGCGCACTCTGGAAGATATAATCGGGCAGGATCATATCGTAGGGCAAGGAAGACTTTTACGCCGCGCTATACAGGCAGACCGCCTCTCCTCTATTATTCTTTACGGTCCTCCGGGAACAGGTAAAACTTCCCTTGCCGCAGTAATCGCAAACACTACCCGCGCAGCCTTTGAAAAACTTAACGCTGTCCTTGCAGGCGTAAAAGACATACGCGAAGTAATAGATCGCGCGGACGATCGCTATCGTCTTTACAGCAAAAGAACAATTCTCTTTGTTGACGAGGTTCACCGATGGAACAAGGCACAGCAGGATGCGCTCTTGCCCTGGGTAGAAAACGGCACTGTAATTCTAATCGGCGCGACAACAGAAAACCCTTTTTTTGAGGTAAACCGCGCACTTGTAAGCCGCAGCCGTATTTTCCAGTTAAAACCGCTGGATTACGATGGTTTACTGGAAACCGCAAAACGCACATTAACCGACAAGGAACGCGGCTACGGCAAGTACTCTGTACAGTTTGAAGAAGGCGCGCTTGAGCATTTGGTCGAAGTCGCGGGCGGAGACGCACGAAGTTTACTTAACGCGATTGAACTCGCTGTCGAAACAAGCGACACCCCTTGGCCTCCGCCCGAAGGAACAAAAATCCGTATCTCCATGGAGGCAGCCGAAGAAAGCATACAGCGGCGCGCACTACTGTACGACCGCGACGGCGATTANCACTTTGANACAATCAGCGCNTTTATTAAAAGCGTGCGCGGCAGCGACCCGGACGCAGCATTGTACTGGCTTGCAAAAATGGTTCGCGCAGGAGAGGACCCNAAGTTTATTTTTAGAAGNATGATTATTCTTGCAAGCGAAGATGTAGGTTTAGCTGACCCTCATGCGGTTTCTGTTGTTATTTCCTGCGCTCAGGCCTTTGAACGCATTGGTTTCCCGGAGGGTAACTTTCCCTTATCGCACGCCTGCCTTTACCTTGCGACTGCTCCCAAATCAAACACAACACTCGCATACTTTGACGCTTTAAAAGAAGTTGAGCGCGAGGACGCGGAAGTTCCCAACCATCTGCGGGATGCAAGCAGAGATGCCGAAGGTTTCGGACACGGCGAAGGATATGTTTATCCTCATGCATACAGGGATCATTGGGCAGCGCAGCAGTATTTACCCGGCACTCTTCGCGGCAGAACTTTTTACATTCCTTCGTCTGTGGGTTACGAAGGAAAAATACGCGGTGATGTTCTGCAAAAAAGAGAGCTGCAGGCGGCAATTGTTTTAGGCGAAGAAATGTCATCTGAGCTGCTTTCATGGTCTGCTGCCGCGAAAGGAAGAGAGNGCTGGTTTAAACGCCTTGAATCCGGGCGCAGTAAACTNCTGTTAAATGACAGAGACGTAATTTTTAACCGCTCTAAACCATCAAGACAGGACAGGGTTTTAATTCCAATGGCAAACGACGGGCTTTTGTTATGGGAGAGCCTTAGGCGCTGCCCTGAAGGTCTTAGCGCAGCCCTGGTTTCTTCGCCGGAAGCGGGTGAAGCGCTTTTAAGGTATGCCGCTGTCCTTGATGATACAGAAAAACCGCAATTTTTGGTTACCAAGGATGAAATACTCCCTGAAGCAAAACAATGCGAAGAAAACTTTTCCTGCTCTCAGTTTGATCATATCCTTCTTAGAGCTGTAAGATTGAATATCGATTTTGATTCCTTTGCGGCACAGGCAAAAACGCTCCTTGTAAATAAAGGAAAACTTGTTATACTCTGCTCGCCTCCGGTAATGGGAGAAAGAATTTCGCGGATTTTAAGCCAGGAATGCGGAAAACAAGAGCTTGCTTTAAAACTTGAACGAGCAGAAGAAGTGTTTTTCCAGAATACAGACATATCTTTGAGCTCTGAGAAGCTTTCCGCAAGGTTATGGAGCGATAAAGATCTCATTTCCTCGCTGGAAAAGCAGTCTTTTACTGTTACAAGTGAGTTAATTGACCAAAAAGAAGAGCGTCTTTTATCAGAAAAAGACATTTCTGCCTGGTTTAACACAGAACAATCGCGTTGGGGCTCATTTATGGCAAAAAATATTGAAGAAAATGATTTTTCGGCAATCAAAGAGGCTCTAACCTTGCGAATTTCCAGAGGTCCGCTGCTTTGGCGCTGGAAATCGGCATGTATTACAGCAATTTAATAAATATCAGCGAATTTCAACATAAATTATAAAAAAAAGTTCACATTTTAATTAGATTATGCTATAATAAATTTATATAATACATATCAATATTCAGAAGAGGTATCTTTAATGAAAAAGGCGGCTCCCAAGAAAAAAGCATCTAAAGTCGTTGCAAAAAAAGCTACAAAAACCGTAAAAAAACCGGCATCCGGCGCTTCGGCAAAATCTGCAGCAAAAAAAACCGCTTCCAAGAAAACTGCTCCAAAAGCTAAACCGGCTAAATCAACCAAATCAGCTAAACCAGCCAAACCGGCAGCAAAGAAACCTGTTAAAACACCTGCAAAGAAATCTACGGTTTCTAAAACACCGGCAAAGACTGCTGCAAAACCTGCGCCCAAGCCTGCTCCAAAAATTGCCGCAAAGACTGTAAAAACAAACGAAAAGACAGATAATATACCGGTAAAACCGTCAGATATACAGGATATGAGTCTTCCTGAAGGGAATGCCTTACAGCCGACAGGACACCGCCGCCCTTTAATAGTTTTTCCAAAATAAATAAATTTTAAAAAAAAGTTAAAAAAAAGTATAAAGTTATTTAAACCTTCTGCCGATATTTTAAACGGAGAATTGTGCTTCAAAACCGGATCTTCGGTCTGGTTTTGGGTACTGGGTACGATTTCCGCGGATTTTACCCGATTTTCCGGCGCAGCCAAAGCCTTAAAAAGCCGGAAGCTGCACAGAAGCAAGGATGCTTCTGACACATATCAAGGAGGATCTTATGATCATCAATCACAATCTTAGCGCAATGTTTGCGGACAGGTCTCTCAAGGTAACACAGGTTTACCTCAACAAAGACATGGAA
>JGI24695J34938_10003649_pt1 | contig 10565 bp, 7 predicted proteins | sample TergutCo191P3_FD_34938 | JGI IMG/M metagenome (IMG submission 34938) | reverse complement strand
GCGCCGAAAGAGTTAATCACTTCGTTTGGATCGGTGTAATTGCGGAGACTCTTGCTCATTTTTTTTCCGTCAGCCGCGAGAACGAGTCCGCTGACAACGCAGTTCTTAAACGCGGGTTTTTTGAAGAGCGCCGCCGCAAGAACGGTGAGAGTGTAAAACCATCCGCGCGTTTGATCGAGTCCTTCACTGATAAAATCAGAAGAAAAATGATTATCAAAAAATTCTTTATTTTCAAACGGATAGTGATTCTGCGCGTAAGGCATAGCGCCTGATTCAAACCAGCAGTCAAGGACTTCTGGAACGCGCTTCATTGTTGAACCGCATTCGCACGGGATTGTAATTTCATCAACAAAATGTTTATGCAGATCATCAGGATAAACGCCGGAAAGTTCTTTTAATTCCTCGCGGCTGCCTACGCATATTATTTTGCCGCACGACGGCTTGCCGCCGGATTCTTCGCATCTCCAGATTGGAAGAGGATTGCCCCAGTAGCGGCTGCGGCTGATTGCCCAGTCGCGTGCGCCTTCAAGCCACTTGCCGAATCTTCCTTCTTTGATGTGTTCGGGCATCCAGTAAATTTGATTGTTTGCGTCTATCATGTCCTGTTTTATTTTTTCTACGCTGACAAACCATGAGCCGACCGCGCGGTAGATGAGCGGGCTGTCGCATCTCCAGCAGTGAGGGTATGCATGCAAAATCTGATCGCGCTTTATTAATTTTCCTTCCGCTTTAAGTTTTTCGATTATTGCCTTGTCCGCGTCTTTGACAAAGAGCCCGGCAAAATCCGTGACTTCGGAAGTGAATTTACATTCCGCGTCTACAGGGCAGACAACGGGGATTCCTGTTCCCTTGAGTACGCGCGCGTCATCTTCGCCGAAACCGGGAGCTGTATGCACAATGCCGGTGCCGTCCTCTGTTGTGACAAAGTCGCCGAGGAAAATGCGGAAAGCATTAGGCGCGTCTTTGAAGTATGGAAACAGCGGCTCGTATTGAAGCCCTGCAAGTTCTGCGCCTTTTTTCTTCCATATAATTTTATATTCGGTTTCGCTTTTGTAATAAGCGGACAAGCGGGCTTCTGCCAAAATGTAATGATTTGGAGTCGGAAGCCTGGAGTCGGGAGCCGGAATATCCTCTATTAAAACATAATCAATATCCGCGCCCATTGTTAAGGCAAGATTCGATGGAAGAGTCCATGGAGTAGTTGTCCACGCAAGAAGGTAAGTGCCGGGAGGAATCGCGGTGCGCTCAGCCTGAGCCCCTGCTCCCGGCGCTCCGCTCTCAACCTTAAATCTTACAGTTATCGCCGGATCATGCACATCTCTGTAACCGCCGAGATTGAGTTCGTGATTAGACAATACCGTAGCGCAGCGCGGACAGTACGGAAGAATTTTGTGGCCTTCGTAGAGGAGTCCTTTTTCCCAGAGAGATTTCATAACCCACCAAATTGATTCCATGTAACTAGGTTCCATCGTTTTGTAGTCATGATCGAAATCTACCCAGCGTCCGAGGCGCGTGATGGTCGCGCGCCATTCTTTCACGTAACGCAGAACGGAGGAGCGGCAGGCTTCGTTGAATTTCGCGATGCCGTATTCCTCAATTCCGGTCTTTGAAGCAAGACCAAGTTCTTTTTCGATAAGGTTTTCAACGGGCAGACCGTGGCAGTCCCAGCCGAATCGCCTCTCAACTTTTTTGCCTTTCATGGATTGGTAGCGGGGGATGATGTCCTTGATTGTGCTTGGGACAAAATGCCCGAAGTGCGGAAGACCTGTGGCAAAGGGAGGTCCGTCATAGAAAACGAATTCTTCGGTCATTTTTGCTTTTGACCCTTCCCGCTGTGAAACTGATTTTTCGAAAATATTATTTTGTTCCCAGAATTTAAGGACTTCTTCCTCTAGTTTTGGAAAATTTACTTTTGCATCGACCGGCTTGTACACATTTTTCTCCTGCTTTATGTTTTGATTTAGTATTGCATAATAAAAGACTTTTATCTATATATTACAAATCAACAACCCCGCCCTAAAGGGACAGAGTATGTTGTTCTTATAAGGTATTAAACCACTCAATACGAATAGAATGATCAAAAATGTTAAGTATTAAAAATAATTTTAAAATTTATATTACAGTTCTTCTAATTTTTTAGACTATTAAAGGCTGTTAGTTTTTACCGATTAAAATCCGCACCGCTTCCACCGCTGTTTTGATTGCCGGTCCGGTATCATGACAGCGGGGGTTGCTCATGCCCGCTTTATCGCGTTCCTGATTCCACACAACATTGAGGACGCAGCCTGCGCGCGCTCCGAGAATTTGGCACACGATAAAAAGCGCGGCGCTTTCCATCTCTGAAGCAAGGCATCCGGCTTTGATCCACGCGTTCCATTTGTCTTTTAGCTCATAACCGGCAGGCATTCGGTCAGGGCTGTGCTGCCCGTAAAATGAATCTTTACACTGCACGATACCGGCGTGCCATTTCTGCCCGAGTTTTTTCGCGCCTTCAACAAGCGCGTTAGTTATATCAAGATTCGCGACAGCGGGAAATTCAATCGGAACATACTCGCGAGTGGTTCCTTCCATGCGTATCGATCCTGTAGCGATAACAACGTCTCCGCCCGTTACGGGAAGAGCCATTCCTCCGCAAGTGCCGATCCTGATAAAATTTTGCACGCCTGTCGCGAACAGCTCTTCCACGCCGATTGCCGTCGAAGGTCCGCCCATGCCGGTGGACATGACCATTACAGTCTTTCCCTCAATTTCACCTAACCATGTTGTATATTCGCGGTTTTGGCAGTAAAAACGCGGATTATCAAGGTGAGACGCAATCTTCTCAACGCGCCCGGGATCCCCCGGAAGAATTGCGTATAACGCTCCGTGAGTATCGTCAAATCCGATATGATACTGTTTTTCCATGAATAATTACCTCTTCAAAAAAATATTAACTTAGAATATTTTCCTCTTTTCTATTCCCTTTTAGCGCCGCCCCTTATCATAGGGTATTCCTTCCGCTCTCGGAGCCTGCGATGTTTTTGAACTGAAAGCGAGCACTATTAAAGTGGCGATGTAAGGTATCATTTTGTAAATATTGCTTGGGATGGGAATCGCTCTTAAAAACTCAATGCCGGAATAAGAAGAGGAAATCGCCTTCATAAAACCGAAGAAAAGCGCGGCGGCAAAAATACGTCCCGGTTTCCATTGACCGAAGATCAATACAGCAAGCGCTAAAAAGCCGTAACCTGAAACTTCGGGATTAAATTCGATTGATGTGGGAATAACAAATACAAGCCCGCCCAGCCCCGCGAGAGCGCCTGAGATCATTACACCGGCGTAACGCATAGCGTATACATTAATACCTGCCGAGTCAGCAGCCTGAGGATGCTCGCCGCAGGAGCGCAGACGAAGTCCGAAACGGGTTTTGTATAACACAATAATTGAAAGCGCGAGAATAAGAAAACCGATAAACGTGGTGATATACGTGTTTCTGAAAAGCAGCGTGCCGAAAAACGGAATGTCACCTAACAACGGCACCTTCGCGATGCGGAACTGATTTACAAACGGTATCTGCTGAACCGTCCGAATCATTCTGGCGATATAAATCGCGACAGCCGGAGCAAGCATATTAATCGCGGTTCCGCTGATTATCTGATTTGCTTTTAAGTTAATGCTCGCGTAAGCGTGAAGAAGCGAAACAAGAATTCCTGCCAGCATGGAAACCATAACAGCCAGCATCAATACAGACTGCCCGGGAATGAATTTCTGGACCATATTGATAAATAAAATACCGGAAAAGGCGCCCATGATCATAATGCCTTCCAGCGCGATATTGATAACGCCTGATCTTTCGGAAAACATTCCTCCGAGCGCGACTATCAGCAGAGGAATCGAAAAGAACATTGTCTGCTGTACAAGAAAGTAAAATAAGTTCATAGCTCACCTCTTTTTCGTTTCAGAACAGATTCAATAAAACCTCTGACAAGAAGAGCAAAGGCGCTGAAGTAAATTATCACCGCGATAATTATTTCGATAACCTGCGGAACAAAACTGTACAATTGCATATTTTGTCCGCCGACATTCAGGTACGCAATCAGCAGACCGGAAAAAATAATTCCTATAGGATTGTTAAGCCCTAAAAGAGCGACAGGGATTCCGTTAAAACCTTCCTGCGCGAGCACATCAACGACCCTAATGCCTGTGCCTGATCCCGCAAGAAATAAAAGTCCGCCGCCAAGACCGGCAAGAGCGCCCGCGATAGTCATGCTGAGGATGATACTCCTCTTTTCATTGATGCCCGCGTAACGCGCAGCTTCCTGATTAAATCCGCAGGCTTTTAGCTCATAACCAAACGCGGTTTTTTCAAGAATAATATAAATTATTATTGCGAAAATAATCGCGACAATAATTCCTGAGTTCACGCTTGATACAATAAATCCGTCTCTGAAAATTTTATCCATTCCCAGTTTTGGAAGATTAGCGGTACTGATCACGCGCATACTTTGATTTCTAAGCGAGTCAAAAACTGTTTTTGTTACAAGAAAATTAACAAGATAAGTTCCGATGTAATTTGTCATTATACAGGAGATAACCTCGTTAACATTAAAAACCGCCTTAAAAATACCGGGAATAGATCCCCAAAGAGCGCCGGCAAGAAGAGCCGCGAGAAGAGCTATAATCCAATGCAGATGCCCCGGAAGAAAACCGCATTTAACTCCGACAAGAACCGCGGCGTAAGCTCCAGCCATAAATTGACCTGCAGCTCCGATATTAAAGAGTCCTGTTCTTGCGGAAAACCCCACAGAAAGACCTGTCATGATGATTGGAGTCGCGAAATATAAAACATCCCCGAAATCTTTCATGTTGGAAAAACCGCTCGTCAGTATCGCGCCGAATCCGAACAAAGCCTGAGAAGCGTTACTCGCAATCATTATTATAAGCCCTGCGATAAGACCGACAATAATTGCCGCAACGGAAGACATAGCGTCAAGCACGCCTTGACTGTTAATAGAATTGAGTAATTTTATTTTCATGATGCCGCCTTCATCGCCGAAGAATCGGGAGACGAACCTGCCATATAAAGACCCAATTCCTTGAAGCTGATTTCTTTCGGATTTACATCAGCGACAATTTTTCCTTCATATATGACAAGAATTCTGTCGCTTACATCCATTACTTCATCAAGTTCCAGAGATACCAGAAGCACTCCCCTGCCCTTGTCGCGTTCCGCGACAAGCTGTTTATGAATGTACTCACACGCGCCGACATCCAGCCCTCTTGTCGGCTGAACAGCAAGCAGCAAACGCGAACCTCTCGATATTTCGCGCGAAATAATCGCCTTCTGCTGATTGCCGCCCGACATACTTCGCGTAACGGTATGCGCTCCCTGTCCGCAACGGATATCAAAACTTTGAATTAAGTTATCTGCAAATTTATATATTTTATCAAATTTAAGGAAACCGTTTTTTTGAAATTCGGAAGTATAATAATTCTGCAGCACAAGATTAAAAGCAAGATTATAATCCAGCACAAGCGCGTGTCTGTGCCTGTCTTCGGGAATATGCGCAATTCCTCTTGAACGGATATCGCTGCGTGTAATTTCTTCTCCTTCAAGGAATACGCGTCCCGCGTCCGGTTCCAGCATTCCCGCAAGCGTAAAAACGAGTTCCTGCTGGCCGTTTCCGTCGATTCCCGCAATGCAGACAATCTCGCCGGCGCGGACTTCAAAACCCGCGTTATTTACAAGAGGTTTATCATGATGTTTGCTCATAACGGTAAGATTTTCAACTTTTAAAATTGTATCTCCGATCTTCGCTTCCGTTTTATCAACGGCAAAATTCACCTTGCGTCCGACCATCATTTCAGATAACTCTTCTTTGGAGACAGACGCGACATCAACAGTGCCGATACACCTGCCTTTCCGTAAAACAGTGCAGCGATCCGCGGCAGTTTTTATTTCGTCTAACTTATGAGTGATAAACAAAATTGACTTTCCTTCCGCGACAAGATTTTTCATTATGCGCATTAACTCTTCGATTTCCTGCGGAGTCAAAACCGCAGTAGGCTCATCAAAGATTAAAATCTCGTTTTCGCGGTAGAGCATTTTCAATATTTCTACCCTCTGCTGCATTCCGACCGTAATGTCGGAAATATAAGCGTCAGGATTAATTTCAAGTTTATAGCGCTGGGATAATTCAACAACAAGTTTACGCGCGTCATCAAGTTTTAAGAACCCGTACTTGACTGTTTCCGCGCCCAAAATAATATTTTCTAAAACTGTAAAATTATGAACCAGCTTAAAATGCTGATGCACCATTCCAATTCCCAGTTTTTTCGCGTCATTCGGACCGTTAATTATTACTTCTTCGCCGTTTTTTTTAATTACGCCCTTATCTGGCTGATACAAGCCGAAAAGGATGCTCATTATAGTTGATTTGCCAGCTCCATTTTCACCTAACAACGCGTGTATCTCGCCTTTTTTAAGCTGAAGCGTAACATCATCGTTAGCGACAATACCGGGAAACGCCTTTGTAATCCCGGTCATTTCAATCAAATAATCCATGCGCTGTCCTTTTTAAATAAAAATAAAGCGCATAAAGGCAAGAACTGATATAATATCAACATTTAATCTCCTTTATGCGCCTTTTTGTTTTCTTATTAAATTATCAAACTTATTTGATAATTCGTTTTTCACATAACGTATCTTTTATTTAATTTCTGTTACCCTGGTAATAGTTACAGGAACGACACTTGGACTTCCTTCCGCGTGAAGATCAACCATTCTTGGAATAAAGCCGTCAACTAATCTCTGGAAAATTTCATTGTAGTCGCGCCTTCCAAAACTCTGGAATTTTGAAGTAGCCATTGGAAGCCCTACGCCGTTGTTGGAAGCGTCAAAAACAAGAGTAGACCCGCCCTGAAATCTGCCGGCATAATACGCTTTGATACAATCATAAACAGATGATTGAAGCCCTTTCATCGCGGAAGTAATAACGGTGGGAGATTCTCCAGATTGATCAACATCAACGCCGATAACTTTCTTACCGGTCTGTTCCGCAGCAGCCATAACTGAGTTACCGACAGCGCCGCCGCAGGCAAAGATAACATCAACTCCCTCATTGAACCATGAAGCCGATAATGTCTGCGCTTCCGGCGTTGCGGCAAAACCGCCTGTATAATGGTAATTTATTGTAATTGCGCCGGCATTTAATCCAAGTTCGGCAGCGGCGTATTCCGCGCCCTGAACAAATCCGTAACCGAAGCGGACAACAGCGGGAACCGCCATGCCGCCGACAAAACCTAATTTTCTGTTGCCGTCTTTAACTGCCGCGTATCCCGCGAGAAAGCCTGCCTGATCTTCAGCGTAAAGAACGCCGACTGTATTTTTGCCGGTTTTAAAGCTGGTATAATCTTCATTGTGAGGCACGCCGTCTACAAGAATAAAGTTTACATTGGGATATCGATCCTGCGCTACATAAACAGGAGCTTCAAAAAGGAAACCCGGCGTTACAATAATTTTCGCTCCGCCGCGGACAGCTAAATCAATAGCAGATAAATACGCGGAATTGCTCTGCTCTGCCGGCTGATAATATTTGTAAGTAATATCATTTTCTGTCGCATATTTATACAAACCTTCCCATGACCCTTGATTAAATGATTTGTCATCAATGGTTCCAAGATCTGTTACTAACGCAAGATCGAATTTTTGCACGTTCTTTGAACAGGCTGTTGACAACAATACCATAATTGTCAGTAAAATAATGCCAATTTTTTTCATAATTTTTCCTCTCTTATAAGAATTTTATTAAATTCAGGATATATATAAACCGTTTAATTGTCAATATAAATAATAAAAATTAATTAATAATCTTATTGACAAATAAAAATAAAACATATAAATTAAAAACAAATATCGGGGTGCTGGAAAACCGGCTGAGATTGGGCGGATAAACGCCCGGAACCCTTTCCAGCCGTTAATTATAAATTAAGTATTAATCAATAATTTAAAGGCTGGAGAACCTGATCCGGATAATACCGGCGGAGGGAAATGTATGAGAACAGAGTCTTTATGTCTGTCTCCGCAAACGCCTTCGCGTATTATCGCGAAGGTATTTTTTTTGCGGAGAGAAAATGAAAGCTGATATTTTTAAACGATACAACCTGCTGCCTTTTATCCCGGTTGCCGCTGTTCTTTTAACGTGGCAGTTATTGAGCATGAGCGGAATTATTCCTCCTTATATGCTGCCAAGCCCGTTACGTGTCATTGAAGCGTTTATCGCTGATTTTTATTTACTGATGAGGCATCTTCTTTTTACAATAATAGAAGCGATGACAGGGCTTGCAATCGCTGTTATTTTTTCTTTTGTAATTTCCGTGATAATGGACTCTAACCGTTTTATCAAACAATCGGTAACGCCGATCTTGCTTTTAACGCAAACGATGCCTGTTATAGCTGTCGCTCCCCTTTTAATTTTATGGATGGGTTACGGACTTGCGCCGAAAATTACGCTTGTCTTTTTAACATGCTTTTTTCCGGTAACAATCGGTCTGTTAGGCGCATTCGCCTCCGCAGACAATGACTCGATACGCCTTCTTCAGTCAATGGGCGCGAAGAAATGGCAGTTATACCGCTACATAAAAATTCCGCAAGGGATGCCTGCGTTTTTTTCAGGATTAAAAATCGCGGCATCCTATTCGATAATCGGAGCCGTAGTGGCAGAATGGCTCGGCGGAGATGCGGGCCTAGGCGTTTACATGATCCGCGTCAGGCGTTCGTATTCGTTTGATAAAATGTTCGCGGTTATTATTTTAGTTTCTATACTTAGTCTTTTGCTGATTAAATTAGTATCGTTACTGGAAAAGAAAATAACGCCATGGAGAAGAGAGGGAGTTGGGAGCAGGGAGTAGGATGAGATTATAAACAACAATCTCTGCTCCCCAATCCCTATAAATTTTTGGAGGATTTATGAAAAGAAAAACACTATTAGCATTGTTGTTACTCGCCGTCATACTGTGCTTTACAACATGCCAAAAAAATGACGGTACTATCCGCGTCCTGCTTGACTGGACGCCGAATACCAATCATACCGGATTGTTTACCGCGCTGGATAAGGGCTGGTTCGCGGATAACGGGTTACACGTAACAATAACGCAGCCGCCAGAGGATGAGGCGCTTGTTCTGGTCGCGTCCGGAAAAGCTGAATTTGGCGTAACGTTCCAGGAATCAATGGGACCCGCAATCGCGAAGGAAAAAGACGCTCTTCCCGTAACGGCGGTCGCGGCGATCATCAGCCACAACACATCGGGGATTATGTCACTGAAAGAAAGCGGCATTCAGCGTCCTGCGGATTTGACGGGCAAACGTTTCGCGTCATGGGAGACGCCGCTTGTAACGGCTGTTATACGCCATATCGTGGAAAAAGACGGCGGCGATTTTAGCGCGGTCAGAATGATTCCAAACTTCGCGACAGACGCTTTTTCCGCCTTGCAGACTGATGTAGACGCAATTTGGGTTTATTACGCGTTCGACTGCATTCCCGCCGAAGTCAGAAACATCGGAATAAATTATATTGATTTAGGAACATTCGACAGCATCCTTGATTTTTACACGCCGGTACTTGTTGTTAATTCAAATTGGGCAAAAAATAATTCTCAAACAGTGACAAAATTTATGGACGCTGTAAGCAGGGGATATAATTACGCGGTTAATAATCCTTCCGAAGCCGCGGGTATTCTTTTAAAATACGCGCCTGAATCAGATCGGGAAATTGTTATGCGAAGCCAGGAATATCTTAAAACGCACTATCAGGGAGACGCAAAACGCTGGGGAGAAATCGATCCTCAAAGGTGGGGTAATTTTTACCGCTGGATGTTTGAGCAGGGGTTACTGGAAACTGATATAGGATCAGGCGGATTCACTAATGAGTATCTACCTTGAAATAGGAAATAGGGAGCAGATAAAGTGATTAAAAAAAATTGTGAATCATCAGAATACTCAGTTAACTCCGACTGCATACATACTGAAATACTACAAACACCTGCTCCCGACTCCAAATTCCTAACTCCCTATTTTTTCTGCGAAAATATAACAAAGAACTACAACAGCGAACCTGTCGTAAAAAACATCACTCTTGAACTTTATAAAGGCGGTTTCATCTCTCTTCTGGGACCTTCCGGTGTCGGTAAAACAACTTTGTTTAACGTACTTTCCGGCGTTGATAAACCTGACTCCGGAAGAGTGATTTTTAACGGCGGGGATATAACCGGAAAAAGCGGAAAAGTAAGTTATATGCTGCAAAAGGATCTGCTTTTGGAATACCGTACCGTAATTGACAATGTGATCCTTCCGCTGTTAATCCGCGGAGAGAAAAAAAATACCGCGCGTGAATTTGCGCAAAAATATTTTCCAATGTTTGGACTTGATGGTTACGAAAAAAAATACCCGTGCGAATTATCAGGAGGGATGCGCCAGCGCGCGGCTCTGCTGCGCACTTGTTTGACATCAGGAACGGCAGGCGTTCCAGACAAGGCAGACGGGCAGGTCATCCTTCTTGACGAGCCGTTTTCAGCGTTAGACGCAATCA
>JGI24695J34938_10003648_pt1 | contig 10567 bp, 6 predicted proteins | sample TergutCo191P3_FD_34938 | JGI IMG/M metagenome (IMG submission 34938) | reverse complement strand
GGCTTAAATATAACAAAAAAACTTGTAGAAATGATGAACGGAAATATCAGCGTAGAAAGCGAATACGGTAAAGGCAGTACATTCTCCGTAACTGTAAAACAGCAATCTGTTAATAGCAAGATTATAGAAGAGGAAGTGGCGCAGCGTTTAATCAGCTTTAACTTTACAAGTAAAAGTCAAAACGAACAGGCAATTATAAGAGAGTTAATGCCGTACGGCAAAGTTTTAGTTGTAGACGATGTAGACACAAACCTTTACGTAGCTCGCGGACTTTTGTCACCTTACAAACTGAGAATAGAACTGGCTGACTCCGGTTTTGCTGCGATTGAAAAAATAAAAAGCGGAAAAAAATACGACGTGCTTTTTATGGATCACATGATGCCGCAAATGGACGGCATAGAAACTGCAAAAAAACTGCGTGAATCAGGTTACATAGGAATAATTGTGGCTCTGACAGCCAACGCTTTGGCGGGAAACGATGAATTTTTCGCTCAAAACGGTTTTGACGGTTTTCTCCCGAAGCCGATAGATGTAAGGCAGTTAAACGAAGTGTTAAATAAATTCGTCAGAGATATGCATCCACAGGAAGCGGAAAAATATAAACCTGAAACTGTTAGGCAGGAAGAAACAAAAAACGCTTTTTTAACTGATCCATTAATATTAAAAGTTTTCTGCGCTGACGCCAAGAAAGCAATTGTAAGTCTTAAAGAAGCAGTCTCTAGCGGTGATTTAAAACAGTTTACAATCACAGCTCACGCGATGAAATCGGCGCTTGCGAATGTAGGTGAACTTGAAGCATCCAAATCTGCGGCGGCGCTGGAAAACGCAGGTCTTCATGGTGACAGGGATTTTATCAGATCGAATACAGACAGCTTTATACAAACGCTTGAAAATTTAACAGAAAAATTCAGTTCCGCTTCTGAAGCGAAGCTTCCGGTATATGGAGAAACTGTGAATGAACAAGCCGCTTATCATGATGCGGAAAGTCAAAATGCGACAGAAGATGTTTCTTTCCTAAAAGAACAATTGCAAATAATCAAAACTGCCTGTGAAAATTACGATGATGACACGGCTTTTACCGCTCTAAAAAATTTAAAAGAGAAGACATGGCGCAGTGTTACATTAGAGCTGCTTACGCAGATTCATGATATGCTTTTTTTATCCAGCGATTTTGACGGAGCAGCAAAACAGATAGCTAAAGAATTAGAAGTGTATAAATTCTTGTAAGGTTTACGCGCACACACCAGCGAGTTTTTCTGCAATCTCCAAAAAATTCATTTGAGCGGCGTTTTCCTTCAGCCATGAAACAAGATCGTCATCAGCCGTATATTCAAAAGCGTCAATCTGTGACATGATTTCATCAACTTTTGATGCATTGTAATCTTCGCAGGCTGTTTTTAATTCAAAAAGCGCTTCCTTGTACGGTTTGTCTTTTTTAGGTTTTTCCTTTTTTTCATTTTTATTTGCAAATACGCTGTTAATCTCATTTACTAATTTAGAAACAGTATTTATAAAAGCCTGATTGTTAGCTGTTACAAAACTTAAATCTCCTGCCTTTGCCGCGTGTTCCAGTGCTTCCGCCTGATTACCGGCATCTTCTGCGCAGATGCTTCTGCAGGAGCTTTTCATTCCATGAACAGTGATGGCATAAGAGGGAAGCGTTTCGCCGCCAACTTCCCTGATTGTTTCAATGAGAGCGGCTGTATTAATGGAAAAAGACTGTAAAACCTGCACATACGTTTCCCAATCGCCGCTGAAGCGTTCAAGCCCTTTATTAAATTTAACGCTTTTTATTTTATTAGCTGCATTGCGGCGATCGCATCCTGTTCTTCTTTCTTTAGTGCCGGAGCGCCTGTCTTTTCCTGAACGTTTATCATTGATTAGCTTTCCGTCTACATTTAATTGCCGGTTTGCAAAAGATTTTTCCAGCTCTTCATCGCGCACCCACTGCATTATAACTGCGTCAAGACTCATAATATCAACCGGTTTTGAAACAAAGGCTTGAAAACCTTTGCTCAGAAACATTTCTTCGTTGCCCGCGACGGCGTTAGCTGTAAATACTATAATGGGTATATTTTTTGCGTATTCGGTTCCAATTTCTTCACGGATAATTCGCGCGGCTTCTATACCGTCCATTTCAGGCATCATGTGATCCATAAAAATTGCGTTATATTTAACTTTTTCATTTTTTATCGCGTCTATAGCCTGCTGCCCGCTTGTAGCGCAGTCAATCTGCATTTCATATGGTTTCATCATGCCTTTGGCTACATCAAGGTTAGTCGCCACGTCATCAACAACCAGCACGCGGGCATAAGGAAGGCAAATGCGCGACAAGATTTTTTTGCGTCTTTTTCCGCGATACTGAAAATTATTAAGTTCCTTGACAATCTTCTTTCCCAAAACATTGCCTGACTTATATTTTTGCGGAAGTTTTACCGTAAAAACGCTTCCCTTGCCGTATTCGCTTTCTACTTCTATCGTTCCGCCCATCATATCCGCGATCATCTTTGTGATCGGAAGTCCAAGGCCGGTTCCTACAATATTTCTGTTGGATGTTACATCCGCCTGGGCATAATCATTAAATAAAAATTCTATAAATTCTTTTTTAATGCCTATGCCTGAATCCTTAACAGACATGACAAGTAAAATATCATCTGTGTCTCCTTTTGCTTCGCTTTTCACAATCAGTTCTACAGTTCCGCTCTTTGTGTATTTAAAAGCATTCGACAAAAGATTATTTAAAATTTGTTTAATCCGCAGTTCGTCTCCTGTCAGATTGTACGGAATATTTTCATCTATATTTAACGCAAGCTCGATGGGTTTTTCATCTTTCCACATTACGCTTTGCGTTATAACGCTGCTTATCATGCCTGGGAATTCATATTCAGCAGGCACTAGTTTTAATTTACCGGATTCCATTTTTGAAAAATCGAGAATGTCATTTACAATACCTAAAAGAGACTCGCCTGCGTTGCAGATATTTTCCACATTTTCACGGGTTCCTTCATTCAATTCTTCAGCTTCAAGAGTCAGCTCTGCAAGACCGATTACAGCGTTGAGGGGAGTGCGCATTTCATGGCTCATTCTGGCAAAAAATTTGCTCTTTTCTTCCATCGTGGATTTATCAGACTGGGTTTGAGTATAATGTTCAAAAGCGCGGACATGATTTACAATTTGAATTTGATGATGGATTCTGGCTTTTACAATGCTGGGGTTGAAAGGTTTGTGAATAAAATCCACAGCGTCAAGAGCCAGCGCTCTTTCTTCGTTTTCAATACTTGTAAGCCCTGTGATAATAATGACCGGTATATTTTTTGTTTTTTCATTTGACTTTAATTCCGTAAGAACATCGAAGCCGTCTACATCCGGCATTACAATATCCAAAAGAATTATATCAGGCATATTTTCTTCTACCATTTTTAAAGCTGTAGCGCCGTTAGCTGTTAATAAAACGGTGTATTCATGATTTAATATATTATCCAGAATTGCGTGATTCAGTTTTTCATCATCTATGATTAAAATTTTGTTTCTTTTGCTGCTGTCCATAATTTACGCCATTATTGCATAATTTTACCTATATGTCAAAGCATCTAAAATTTATACTTTTGTCTTGCTTTTTTTTTTAATATTTACTATAATAATTCAATAAATAATAAAGAAGTGATAGAAAACTCAAAACAGGAAGGTAATTTATGGAAGATAAATTGGTCATTCTGGCAGTGGATGATAATATACAACAGCTTAGCGAATTTAAAACCATGCTAAGCCAAAAATACGATCTTAGGACAGTTAAAGCCGCTTCCGAAGCTATCAGTTTTTTAAACAAAAATAAAATTGACGTTATTCTTTTGGATATTGATATGCCTAATATTTCCGGTTTTGAATTCCTTGAAGATATAAGAAAAATTCCAAGTTATTTTATTACGCCTATAATTATTGTAAGCGGCAACACAGGACAGGAATTTCTTAGAGAAGCAAAAAAATCCAGCGCGAATGCCGTATTAATAAAACCTGTAAGCTCCGCTGTACTTATCGAAACAATAGAAAAAGTATATACCGACGCAGAAAACACACGAGGGAAATAAATGGACAAGACGGATAAACTTACTCAGGTAATTGGTATTATCGAAGAAAAATGCATTAACTGTTATGCGTGCATTGCCGCGTGCCCCGTAAAATTTTGCATGGACGGTTCAGGTGATAAATTGAAAATTAATCATGAGATGTGCATCGGCTGCGGCCACTGTACTGTTGTATGCAAGCATAACGCGCGCGTACCCATAGACGATACCGAACAGTTTTTTTCAGATTTACAGCAGAGAACAAAAATGATTGCCGTTGTCGCTCCTGCGATAGCTTCCGTTTTTCCAGAAGAATATCTAAAGCTGAACGGCTACTTTAAATCACTCGGAGTGACGGCGATTTTCGATGTAAGTTTCGGCGCGGAGCTTACAGTTGTTTCCTACCTTAATTACATTAAAGAAAAAAATCCTAAGCTTGTGATTGCGCAGCCATGTCCTGCAATCGTAAGCTTCCTTGAAATTTATCATCCTGAATTACTGCCGTATCTTGCTCCTGCTGACAGTCCCATGCTTCATACAATTAAAATGATCAAGGAATATTATCCCGAATACAAAGATTATAAAGTTGCCGTCATTTCTCCGTGCATTGCAAAGAAAAGAGAATTTCTTGAAACAGGACTTGGAGATTACAACGTCACCATGCTGAAGCTCAAGGAATATCTAAAGAATAAAAATATCAATCTTTCAGGTTTCACTGCCGGGGAATACGTTGGCGCGCCTGCGGAACGCGCGGTAACATTTTCTTCTCCCGGAGGTTTGCTTGACACTGCGGAACGTTTTATACCGGGCATCAGGAGAAAAACCCGCAAGATAGAAGGAACTCACGCGATTTATCCGTATTTAACAGGGGTTTCAAAACAATTAAATAACTACGATATTGAGTTTCCTCTAATCATCGACTGCCTTAATTGCGAACTTGGCTGTAATGGAGGACCCGGAACGGGGAATAACCATAAAGACCTTGATGAACTTGAAAGTCCCATAAGAAAACGCAGCGCTATGCTGGAAAGAAAGATTAATCCCAACCAGCAGGAAAGCGAGTTTAAAAAATACCACAAGGTTTTAAACCGTTTCTGGAAAAAAGGGTTGTACAACCGTGAATACGAGAACCATTCTGACAATTATAAAATAAAGTTCCCCAATAATGCCGAGCTGGACGGTGTATATAAAAAACTGTTAAAACATTCCGAAGCGGATTTATTCCATTGCACAAGCTGCGGCTACGGAGACTGTTATTTAATGGCGACCGCGATATTCAACAATCTGAACAAGCCTGACCACTGCCTTCATTATACACTCGCGCTTCTTGAAAAAGAAAAAAAGACTACGATATTTATTAATCAGCAGCTCAGTTCTCATATTAACCGCGCTCTTGAAGTAATCGAAATAATCCATAACCTTGTTGAACATCTTGATAAGATGATCAACGTACAGATGAACGCGGTTAAAGAGTCCTCGTCGGTAACAGAAGAAATGGTAGACTCTCTTAAGAACACTTCGGAACTTTCACGGCAAAAACGGGAATCCATTAATGAACTGATCAAACATGCAGCTAACGGTCAGGAGGCAATGAAAGAGACGGTTTCAGCTGTTCAGACAATTTCCGAATCAGTGGAGGGCATAGGCTCCGCGATTAAAATTATCAGCGTGATTGCAGCTAACACAAACCTGCTTTCGATGAACGCCGCCATAGAAGCCGCCCATGCCGGAGAAGCAGGCAAAGGTTTTGCCGTAGTTGCCGATGAAATCCGCCGTCTTTCAGAGTCTACAAGAGAAAATTCGCGTAACATTGCCCAAACTTTGTCAGGCATTATTACCAATATCAATAAAACTTCCAAAAGATCAAACGATACCGGAGGACTTATCAACATCATGGCTTCGGAAATCGGCAATTTTGCCCAGGTAATGACAGGGTTGATTGATACTCTGACCGAATTGTCTTCGCAAAGTTCCGGCATAACAATGTCGCTTGGCTCCTTAAAAGAAAACAGCGATAATGTCAAAACAGATTATACCAAGATGCTGCAATTAACGGACAAACTCAGATACGATATCAACTTCCTTGCGGCAATGTCGGCGGATATTGTCAAAGCCATTGAAAGCAACGATCAGGAGCTGATGCAAAAGTTAACCAACAGCGCTTGATACTGGCGTAGCAGCGGTGCTATGAATTTACCACGGACCATCACGAACAGACACGAACTATTTGTTTGGATTCTTTTTATTATTTCAAAGAAATCTTGACTTAGGTTCTTGTGCAGAGTGTATACTTTTTTATAACAATTATTAATTTATTTGTATATATGGAACATTAAATACTCAAAAAATCCTGATTCAGTGTTCATAGTTTTTTGTGTGAACCTCTTCCTGTCATTATTTCTCTTTTTTTTACTCAAAAATTTGCAAATGAGGCTTCATTTTCTTAGAATATATATAGGAGGGGTGTTGTATATAGGAGAGGAATGACATGAAGCGGCTATTTTTTACCGTATTATACGCTTTACTATTGGTATCAATTGTTTGTGCGCAATCAAGACTTGGTGACTTTACTATGCGCGGTGTGGCAAGTCAGGAAATGAGCAGGGAAGGGCTTGTTGGAGCTCATCCAAGTCTTCCTCTCAATTCCAAAGCGACAATTACCAATCCTCAATCCGGCAAGGAAGTTGAAATTACCATAGTTGGCCGGATTCAACCGTCTTTGAACAGAATTATCGATCTTTCACCTGCCGCAATGGAAGCGCTTGGATTGGAAAGCGGCGGTAATATTGTTCTTTCTGTAAGCGCGCCGGCTCGTCCCACACAGCAGCCGCAGCAGCCTATTATCGAAGTCGCGCAGCAGCCTGTTTTGGTTACGCAAGGCGGAAATCAGCCTGTCCAGGCTGCGGAACCGGCAGCTCAAGTTGCCGCAGCGCCTGCTCCTGCTCCTGCCGCTTCTGCGCAGACTCCAGAACCTGCGGCGTCGGCTCAAACTACAGATACCAGGTCCAGGGAAGAACGCAGTCAGGAATCCGGCAGAACTACGAGATCCGATGATAATAACGAAGCTGCCTTAAGAACCGTTCAGCAGGCATACAACTCAAGAGAAATGCTGACTTCATCTGACAGCGAATCCCTTGAGTTTTTGGCGTGGCTAATGGTCATGTCTCTTGACGCGAGAGAAGCGCGTGAAGCAAGAGAATCAAGAGAGATCCGCGAGGCAAGAGAAGCCCGCGAAGCCCGTGAAGCAAGGGAACTGAGAGAAATCCGCGAAGCAAGAGAAGCGCGTGAGGCAAGAGAAGCCCGCGAGGCGAGGGAAGCCCGTGAGACGCGCGACGCAAGAGAGCAGAGAGAAACAATCGAAGCGCGTGACGCAAGAGAGCAAAGGGAAGCCCGCGAAGCCCGTGAAATAAGAGAAATCAGGGAAGCTCGTGAAATCAGGGATTCCCGTGATTTAATGGTAAGAAATCAAAATGAATCTAGTAATGGAAGCGCAAACAACAATGCGCAGCCTGTTTCAAATCAGCAGACTGTTCCTCGTCCTGTAAATGAAAGACCGTTAAGTCTTCCTTTATCCAGCGCCGCTCCGGCGAATGTTAATAATCTTGCGCCGGATTTAAGAGTTTCAGCAAATCAAGGCAGTTCAAACCCTCAGAGTTCGCAGAATTCCGCTCAAAACCGCCCTGTAACTCCTTCTGTGTCTCCGGCTCCGGTTAGACCCGAGCTGGTACAGATTATTCCAGGTTTACCTGACAGAAACACAAATAAAATCTACAGTCTGCAAATCGGCGCGTTTTCGGCGCAGGATGCCGCAAATAGAGCGGCAAATACGTTAAAAGGCGCAGGTTTTAATGTTTTAGTCGAATATTCAGGCGCGATTTACCGTGTTTTAGTAACCGGGATATCTTCTGCTGACGTATATCCTGCGTCAATCAGATTGGGCGCTCTCGGATATGGTCAGATATGGATAAGAGAGTAAAAATTTAACTTGAATAGATACGAAAATCATGTTACATTTATAAAATAGGGAGGATATTCCAATGGCAATACGTTCAGAAGTCAGTAAGACGGAATCCAAACAATTAGTTACTTTCCAGCTAGGAGAGGAGCTTTACGGCGTTAATATAATGGATGTCAAAGAAATTGTCCGAGTACAGGGAATTCGCGCGATTCCTAACGCCCCTACATATGTGGAGGGAATATTTAACCTTAGAAGCGAAATAATTCCAATTATTAGTTTGCATAAAAGATTCCATTTAAGAAAACTTGTAACCTCAGAAGAAGATGAATTGCTTTCCGGTTTCGTAATTATAGATGTTGACGGGATGAAGCTTGGAATTATAATTGACAGAATTTCACGGGTAGTTACTGTAGAGAGAGAAGAAATTCAGCCGCCGCCGCAGATGTTTTCCGGTATCGGGGCTGAATATATTCAAGGCGTTGTTCGTCAGGAAGACGGATATCTTATCATCCTTGATATCAGAGACCTCTTTAATCCAAAAGAACTTCAGAAAATTGCCGAACTGCGAAAATAAAAATTCATAGGCAGGCACTCAAATAGCATGAAGATCGATATTTATTCTCCCACAATAAGACGTAAGGAAATGGACGCTGTTTTAACCGCAATGGTGGAGGAAAAGATAGGTCCTGGAGACAGGAGCCGCCTTTTAATTCAAACCGCTAAAGAACAGCTTTCCTTTGATTACGCTCTTTCCCTGCGAAGCCCCGCTGTGGCTCTGCATTTGTCTCTTAAAGCGTTAAATGTTAAAACAGGGCAGGGCGTTGTCATTTCCGCTCTCTCTCCAAGGTATTATTTACAGGTTCTCCATGATTTGCAGCTAACGCCTTTATTCTGCGATGTCACATACGATCTTCCGCTTATGAACCGCGAATTAATTGAAAACACAATTTCAAAAAAACCCGGCGATATCGAAGTATGCGCGGTGGTTCTTCATCACACCCTTGGTTATGTTCCTGATACAGCCGCGATAGCAGAGCTTGGAATTCCCGTAATCGAAGATATATCGCAAAGTTACGGAAGTTTCCTGAAACCCGCAGAAAAAAAAGAAAAAGACACTTCCAATGAAGATAAAAACGTAAAAAAAACAAACGATTCTTCCAACAACTCCCCACTCTCTACTCCTAACTGTTCATTGCATGGAGTCTTTTGCATTCTCGGGCTGGAAGAGAGAGACATGCTTACATCAGGAGGAGGAGCGCTGCTGTTCGCGATGAACAGAAAAGACGCTTCTGCTTTGCGTAATTTTGCCGGCATCGCAGCAGAATATTGCCTTCCGGATATAAACGCGGCAATGGCAATTGTTCAATTCAAAGATATTTACAGGAATATTGAAAGAAGGCGGGATATTGCCGAAGTTTTTATTCAAGCCGGTTTGCGGACAAGACACAAAAGATTTATTTCCGTCAATGAAAATGAATATTGCAATTATTCTTTTTCACTGATTTTGGAAACCGGTCTTAAAGATGTAATCGCTTACGCGAAAAAGAAAGAAATAGAGACCGAAAACGCGTTTGAAAATACTGTCGCGGGCGCCGGGCTTTGTTCCGATTGTTCTGTAAGCAATTCTTTATGTATGCGAACTGTTATCTTTCCCATGTATCCGCGGCTGCGTTCCCAGGATGTGGAACGAATATCACGCCTTATTATGACTCTTCCATAAGGAGTGTCTATGAATAAAAAGGCGGTGTTATTCGTTAATCTTCTCAAAGAAAACGCTTGTGATCTGGCGCAAAAAATTAAACATGAACTTGAAAGCCGTGGATCTTCTGTAACTGTTTTTTCATTTGAAGGAAAGCCGAAGGATTTGCCTTCCGGTAAATGGGATGTCGCTGTTTCCATAGGCGGGGACGGCACTGTTTTATATACGGCGCGATGTCTTGCTCCTCTGGGAGTGCCTATTCTGCCTGTAAATATGGGAACTTTTGGTTTTATCGCGGAAGTTAGCAGCGAAGACTGGCTTACAGTATATAATAAATGGGAAAAAGGCGAAATAACTCCCGCGCGCCGCTGCATGCTTGAAATTTCCGTTGAGCGCGATTCTAAAATAATAATGAATAACATTTGCCTTAATGACGCTGTTATTTCCTACACAGAGATAGCAAAGCTCATTCATCTTGACGTTCAGATAAATTCCAATATTGCTTTGGGCTCTTACAGATGCGATGGTCTTGTAATCGCCACTCCCACAGGATCAACCGCGTATTCCCTGGCGGCAGGCGGTCCCATTTTGCATCCTGAAATGGAAGCTCTCATTCTTAATCCGATTTGTCCGTTTTCATTGTCTTCAAGGCCTCTTGTGCTTCCGGCAAAACAGACGCTTATGGTTACTGTCGCGGATGAGAAGAGATCGGGAGTTCTTCTGACTGTTGACGGACAGGATACGTTCGCTCTTGAGTGTAAAGATAAAATTTTTGTCAGGCAGGCGTCCTTTAGCGTTGAATTAATTTTCGCGGACAGGAGCGCGTATTATTCCGCGCTTAGAAATAAA
>JGI24695J34938_10003645_pt1 | contig 10573 bp, 9 predicted proteins | sample TergutCo191P3_FD_34938 | JGI IMG/M metagenome (IMG submission 34938) | reverse complement strand
TTCCAAAAACATTATGGCAGCAATTAGGTGGATGATTAGAATAACGAAGCTTTTTATTATTTTCATTAACAACCCTTGTTGCATTTTCAGTTATCTGATTATTTTCTCTTTGAGTTTCCGTAACAGAAACAACATTAACAGGTGTTCCTCCCTCATTCCAATAATTTATAAATCTTTTTGTTTCCATGATGCCCCTACCGCCTTCCCAAACAAGATTTGGCTCTTGATGTTCTGTATGAATACCCTGACCAACTGCACGTAATGTAAAACTATTACTACTTAACAACTGGTTGGCTATTGATACAGAAACTGGAAAACGAAATGTATTTGCTTGATTAGGAACAGGACTTCCTGTTAATAAAATTTCATTGCCTTCATTAATTTTCAATGTAATACTATTTAAATTTACTGAACTAACCATATTTGCCATTACATTATCTGCTAAATTTACAGTTAAATTATTAGTAACTGTGTTACCTGTTCGAATTCTATATGAAAATTCAAAATAATATTGACCAGAATCATCTCTATCAAAGAACCAACTTGACGTATCATTTGTTGAAGTTGAATTTTTTGTACCAAAAGCAACTCGACCACCTGGATTTGAAGCTGAATTATATTCGGTAACTACAATAAATTTACTTAATGATTCACAACTTGAAAATGTAATAATACATATAATTGCTATACCAAAAACAAATACTGCCGAAAAAATTTCCATAAATTTCATAAAAACTCCTTTAATATGATAACTGCCTTTAGTATTTTATTTTTTAAAGCCCTGTGCTACTGTTGCTTAACGTTCCGTTAATAAACACAAAATTTCAATAATTATTATTTATACCTTGTTCAAAATAATTTGTTACCTCCTTTTTTACTAACGATTTCCCATTTCTTTCACCTTGTGCATGTTTTAACCCTTCGACAAGCCCTAAAATGTAAAACATATTATCTTCTGTGAGTTTCAAAAAGGCACACTGTAAATGCTTCAATTTAAATTGCTTTATCATAATGCTCCAATACGACCTTATAATACCTTTTTATCGAGCGTATGTCAATAGGTTCTTAAAAAAATCGTAAAAAAAGATGTTTTTTGCTTGATAGGCGAGCAAATCAATAATAATATAATAAAAATGGTTTCATATGACTGTTAATGAAAGAATCAGAGAAGTAAGAAATGCATTAAAATTATCTCAACGGGCTTTTGCTAAGGAAGTTTATGTATCTAATGGTTACTTAGCTGATATTGAATTAGGTCATAACGAAGCAAAAGATCGCCTCATCCACCTCATTTCCAGCGCGTTTTCAGTAAACAAACACTGGCTGCTTACAGGAGAAGGACGTATGTTCAACAGCACCCCAGAAGAGAAACTGGAGCGCGTAACCGGGCTTTTTAACGAATTGTATCCCGAATTTCAAGATTTTGTGCTGAGACAGATTGATGAGCTTATCGAGCTGCAAAATGTAAGGCATGAGAAATAGATAAATCACATTGACAAATGATAGCACTTTTGCTATCATTACTCTATGAATAAAAAGGATTTAAATTACTACTTAAATTTACCGTACACTTATATTATTGAGTGGTCTGATGTTGATGATTGCTTTTTAGGCAGTATTGTCGAGCTTGAACGCAACATGACATTTGGACAAACCCGTGAAGAAGTCTTATCCAATCTTAAAGAAGCACTCGTTTCTTATGTAACAACAAGTCTTGACAATAATATCGAAATTCCGGAACCGTTAAAAATAAATGATTTCAAAGGCAGCATTACTTATCGCACAAGCAAAGAGCGGCATTACAGACTTGCGAAACAAGCAAAATTATACGGAAAAAGTATAAATGCTTTTATTGATGAAGCTATCGGAGAAAAATTAAAAGAAGCAGCTCTATAATGAGCTTATAGAACTGCAGAATGTAAGGCATGAGAAGCCTTAATTCTGTTATACTTTTCGCAGGAATTGTACTATACTTTTCGCACCAATAATACTTTACTTTTCGCGTCTATTATACTTTACTTTTCGCAGGGATTGTATTATACTTTTCGCAGGGGTGGAAAAAGGCTTTTATGGCGAAAGATTACAAACGCTGGCAGACAGATATTATTAAAGAAACGTTAAAAATGCGGCGCGTTGTGGTAGTTTCCGGCGCAAGGCAAACAGGCAAAACTATCCTTTCGCAGCAAGTCGTCGCGGAAGCAAGTGATTACCGTTCCCTTGATGATACTTTTATGCTGGATTATGCGCTATCTGACCCAAAAGGGTTTGTCCATAACAACACCGGTATTATGGTTATTGATGAAATCCAGAAAGCTCCCAAAATAATACCGGAAATAAAACTGGTTGTAGATAAAAATAACCGCCCGGGACAGTTCCTGCTGACAGGTTCAGCTAACATCCTTACCTTGCCAATAATCGGCGACAGCCTTGCAGGGCGCGCAAAATATACGCGATTAAGACCGCTGACTGCGGGTGAAATATTAAGGCATAAACCGACTTTTCTGGAAAAAGCTTTTAACAGGGATTTCCCGGGAAAAATTACCGGATACGATAAAGAACATATTATCGATATGGCTTTTCGCGGCGGCTATCCCGAAGCTGTCGCAATTAATGCGCATAAACATCGAAAAGACTGGCACAAGGATTACCTTAATACAATACTTACGCGTGATTTAAAAGACATAGCAAACATTCGCCGTCAGAGCGACTTACAAAGTCTGATTGGTATTCTTGCGTCATGGTCTGCAAAATTTATGGAACTAACGCAAATTACAGCGGCGTTATCAATAAATAAAATCACTCTGGATAGTTATATTAATACATTAATCTCCATGTATATATTCGAAAAAGTGCCGCCGTGGTTAAAAACTGATTATGAACGGGTTGGAAAGAGACCTAAATTTTACGCGACAGACACAGGTATAATGACATCAATTCTTGGATGGGAACAAAAAGAAGTAATGATGAATACTGATCGCAGCGGTAAATTGATTGAAACATTTGTTTTCCAGGAACTGGCGGCGCAAATAGAGATCAATAATAAATACAATCTATATCAATACCGCGACAGACAGGATAGAGAGATCGATTTTTTAGTTGAACGCGAAGACGGCGCGCTGTTGGGCATAGAAGTAAAAGCCGGTCACAGCGTTTCTAAAGACGACTTTAGAGCTCAATACTGGTTTCAGGAAAATTTATTAAGAAATAAAAAAACCTATACGGGAATTATTTTATATTCAGGCGATAGAATTGTTTCATTTGAAGAAAATATGCTGGCTGTTCCGACAGCAGCTTTATGGAACTAAAAGAAATATTCTCACCGCCAGTGTCATTTGCTCGTTTTCAACCGGCTCTCTTTTTCAAAACGGCTTATACCAAGCTCGATTAAACGCGTAATTAAATCGGTGTATGAAATGCCGCTTGCTTCCCACATTTTTGGGTACATGCTTATTTTTGTAAAGCCGGGCATTGTGTTAATTTCGTTTACAATTATACTGCCGTTCTTTTTTATAAAGAAGTCTACGCGCGAAAGCCCCTCGCAGCAGAGTGTCTTAAAAACTTTTACCGCAAGCTCCTGAACGCGCTTTGTTGTTTCTTCGTCCAGGTTTGCCGGGATTTGCAGAGACGCGCCCTTGTCGTCGATGTATTTGGCGTCGTAGGAATAAAAATCATGCGTGGGAGTAATTTCTCCGGGTACTGATGCCTTAGGGTTTTCGTTTCCGAGAACAGCGCATTCTATTTCTCTTCCGTAAATAAATTCTTCTATTACAACTTTTGCGTCGTACTGGAAAGCGTCTTTCAACGCGGCAAGATATTCAGCTTCATTATGAGCTTTGTTGATTCCGACAGAAGAACCCATGTTCGCGGGTTTAATAAAAACCGGAGTTCCAAGACCGTCAACGATGTCCGCGAAAGACGGTATCTCATCATTATCTTTAAACGCTGTGTATTTACCGATTGGAATCATTGAGTCACGCAGGAGACGTTTCATTACATCTTTATCCATGCCGACGGCGGAACCAAGTACGCCCGGACCCACAAAAGGAATCCCCGCGAGTTTTAGTAAACCCTGTATCGTGCCGTCTTCACCGAAAGGCCCGTGAAGGATTGGAAAAATTACATCAAAATTGAAAATATCATTAATTTGGAAACTGCCTGATTTTTCAATTTTTACAAGAACAGGATCAAATTTTTCCTTGTCAATAGCGTCAAAAACATTTTTTGCAGATAACAGAGAAATTTCATGTTCCGCGGATTTGCCGCCGTATAGTATACCTACTTTTCTTTTCATTTTTTTCCTTATCGTCCAGTAAGCCGCCGCCAGGGATTCACGCCAAAACGCACCATAAAGTAAAGCCAGGCAAACGCAAACCCCGCAAGATGTGTAAGGTGAGCGACATTTCCGCCTGTTCCTGTAAAAACAAAAAACAGCGAAAGAGCGGTAAAGGCAAGCACCATAACAGGAGCGCGCAGCGGCAGTATTCCCCAAATATAAATAACCGCGTTCGGAAAAAATACCGCAAACGCAAGCTGCACGGCATAAAGCGCCCCGGAAGCGCCCATAAGTGCTACTATCAAATTACCGGTTAAGTAATAAACAACAAATGAAAAAATCCCCGCAAGCGTTCCTGTAACAAAATAAAACAACAAGAACTCTTTGCTGCCCATCTGTCTTTCTACATGCATTCCAAAAATTAAAAGACCAAGCATGTTAAAAAGAATGTGGCTTATGTTTCCGTGCATAAACATATATGTAACAAATGTCCAATACCATTTTAATTCGATAACTGCAGCCGGTATCATGGACAAATATACAGTCATCATCTTCTGTTGTCTTTCTCCAAATAAATAAGTTAAAGCGAAAATAAATACATTTATTCCTATAAGCCAATAAACTACGTGAAAATTTGCGTATCGAAACGGTTTTCTAATGATGCTGTTCATATTCATAAGAATAGAATTATTTTTAAACATGGTCAACAATTATCCTCTTATACTCGTCGATGGTTTCTGCGCGCACTGCCTTTTCCCGCAGAGCCGCTCCTCCCCTGATGCCTTTTGTATATGCGCAGAATTGTTTTCGCATTTCAAGACATGCGACGCGCTCACCGATATCCGCCGCGAGCATTTCCAGATGACGCATTGCGGCGTCTATCCGCGCGCAGAGCGGCTCTGGTTCCCACGCGCTTGTTTCCAAAAGAGAGCGCGCGGCGGAAAAAATAAACGGGTTCCCCATCGCTCCTCTCGCGAACATAACGGCTGCGCAGCCGGTCTCTTTTAACATTTCTAGCGCGTCTTCAGGAGTATAAAGATCGCCTGAACCTGTAACAGGAATTGAAAGGCGCGTAACTAAATCCGCAATGAGAGTCCAATCGCTTTTACCGCCGTAGTTTTGCGCTCTTGTGCGCGGATGCAGACTTACCATTGACGCTCCGGCTTCAACGGCAATGCACGCGCACTCTGCGTAATTAATGGAAGAGCTGTCCCATCCTGAACGGATTTTTATCGTTACAGGAATGTCTCCCAAACATTCGCGCGAGGCACGGACGGCAGCTTCCACTATCCTGCCGAGGTTATCAGGATTTTTCATTAACGCCGATCCCGCGCCGTTTTTTACAACCTTGGGAACGGGACAGCCTGCGTTAATATCGACTGCGTCAGGTTTAAGCGGCGCAAGAAGGCAGGCCGCTTTATAGATTGATTCGCTCTCTCCGCCGAAGAGCTGAACAGCATAGAGCTTTTCGTTTTCTCCGCGTTTAACCAGATTGTTTGAAGGCAGTTTCGCGCTGTTGCGGTACAGCGCTTCTGCAGAGACCAATTCGGTGAAGGCAAAATCCGCGCCAAGTTCCGAGCAAATCGAACGAAAGGCGCGGTCAGTGTAACCGGCTACCGGAGCAAGAAAAAGATTCCCGGGAATTTCAAGATTGGAAATTTTAACTGGTCTATAAAGAGACATTACTCATTAGGCAGGTTAAAAAATTTGCACGCGTTTTCCCAAAGCTGCGCGGAAAGAGCCTCTTCGTCCATGTCGAGCATATCCGCCATGTAGCGGGCGGTTATAGGAAGGTACTTGGGCATGTTTCTCTTGCCGCGGTAATCCGCCGGAACCATGAAAGGAGCTTCTGACTCGATCAATATGCGATCAACAGGCAAAACTGATATTGCTTCATGTAAATTTTTCGCGTTTTTATAAGTGAGGTTTCCGGCAAATGAGAAATATAAATTCAAATCAAGCGCTTTCTCGGCATAAGCCCCGTCTTCTGAATAACAGTGAAACACGCCGCCGCGCGGAGGCAGACGATCATGCAGTATATCCAGAACGTCATGCCCTGCGTCACGGTTGTGAATGATAACCGGCAGATTGAGCTTAGACGCTAAATCCAGCTGCGTGATAAAAAGTTCAATCTGGGATTTCTTATCTCCGAATTTACGGTAATAATCCAGACCGATCTCGCCTATGGCAACCACCCTTGGATACTGAACGCTATGTTCAATATGCGAAAGCCAGTCTTTTCCGGGGTTTTGAACCTCAGAAGGACTTACCCCAACAGCATGGTAAACATTCACAGCGGACTTGAGGTTTTCGTAAACCTGCCCGAAGTCATGAAGACTGTTACAAATCGAGACAATCCGGTTTACAGAAGCCTGCCTGGCTTCCTGAATAACAATAAGCTGCTCTATGGGGTCATCTACTATAAGCCCTAAATGGGCGTGAGTATCAAAATATTGCATAGCTTTATCCAAAAGAAATGAATTTAGACATTCACCAAACTGGTACACAGAATACTAACATGATTAGGTGTATAAGTCAATAAAAAATTTTACAAGTTAGAGACCGCCAGGCGCCAGCTGCTCCCATTTTGACGGTTCCAGGACATCTTTATCGATTCTGACAAAAATCTCGGGAGTGTAAATGCCGGAGGCACGCAGCGCATTGTTGGCGTTTAAGTAACCCAGATTAACGCTCGCGGCTCCCGGACTGTCTGTAGGCAGTAATCTGTTCATGGAATCGGGATCACGGGTTATAGAATCCCACGCATTGGCGGATTCGTTGTACAGGAAAAGAGCTTTTGAACGATATTCCCTGTTTCCGGTCTGTTCCGCAAGCGCTTCATTTACGACGCCGGCGTTGTTTCTTGCCATCATCAGGCGTTCGCCGAGATCGAGGAACTGCGGGTTATCGTTGGGCAACAGCACAGGAAGCCTTCTGCGCTGTTCTTCTAATATGCCAAGGAGACGGTCGTAATAACCTGAAGCCGCGTAATAATTGCCGCGCTGATAGTTAACATTGCCGAGAGCAAATAGAATCTTCCTGTTAAATGGCAGCTGAGAAGAAGCGTTCTCAAGATAACGAAGCGCGTCTGACCATTCTTCAAGCTGATAATAGGCGGCGCCCATTCTGTAAAGCATTTCAGGCGGCGCGTAATTGTATTGTTCGGCTTTAAGATAAAAATCATTAAGCGCGGAACGCATGTTGCCGGATTTGACGAAATATTCAAGATCGCCCATTACAGCGTATAACTGCCCAAGCTGAGGAGTGACAGGCATTTTATTTCTATCTGAATAATCTTCAAACAGCTCAATGCCTCTTGCCGCCTGTTCTTCAGCAGGGAAAAATTCTTTATTATTTATGAGTATATTCGCATAACGATATTGGGAGTCAACGCGGTAGATGCGGCGTTTAACAGTTTCTTCTTCCGGCTTTAACAGATCAAAAGCGCGAATCGCGTTTTCTATCGTCAGTCTCTCATCGTAGACATTGCCGAGATTATGATGATAACGGGAAAGATGATAATGCGCTTCCGGCAGATTTGGGTCTTCATCAATCGTCTCCAGAAGCATATTCCTTACGCTTTCAATGCTTTCAACATAAGGATTAGAAACGCCTGAAGGTTTTTCAAGCTGTTTATCAAGAAGATAGCCGGCAAGCTCAGCGCGGAACTCCGGAGAAATTTTATGCTTTGCATTTCCGTCAAACCAGTCTCTCAGGTAAAGAACATTTTTAAGATCATCAATGCGGATAAAATATTTCATCATTCGCTGAACAACAGGAGTTTCCCATCCTTGTAATTCTAAAACACGCGCGTAACAGAAACGCGCATCTTCATACCTTGAGAAATATCTTGACGGATCGGAATCCGCCCAGAGAAAGAAGTTGTCTCCCGCTGCAAGAAGAGCGTCAATATCATCAGGAGCAAAATCGAGAAGCTGACGCTGAAGAAGGTCGTTTGCTTTTTCGTAATTTTTAATATAATAAGTGTTTAAATTGGCGTAATCTAAGACGCCTTTTTTATCACGCGGATAATTTCTTAAAAGAGCGTCATATTTATCAACGGCAAGCGAATAAAGGCGAAGGTCTCTGAAAGATTCCGCGTAAAGGTAAAACCATTTCTTCTTTTTATGCATGGCGAACGCTTGATCGAAAAGCTCATTTGCACGGCTGTACTCGCCGCTTGGAATTATCTCATAACCGCGTTTGTATATCGATTCCGCTTTAAGCGGCAAATATATAAAACGATAGCCAAGATAAAGAACAGAAGCAGCCATTACAGCGATAAATGCGAACAGTTTTAAAACAGGGAGAAAATTGTGCATAAAAATATATGCAAAGCTTGACTGTTCGGCTTCAAACGCGGCGCCTGAGCCTTTTTCAAAACTTTTAGGAATAATAACCGGTTTGCCGGTAATCGTTTCAACATGAGCGGCGGTCTCTTTTACATGAGCTCCGCTGACAAGAAGGCGGATTAATTTTGATAATTGCGCAGGCAGAATCACCTGTTCCGCGATTAATTCCTCACAGATGATTCTTAGATTTAACGGATATGCCGCAAGCGTGCGAAGCAGACTGTCTACATTTTCCTGAGATAAAGAAATCTCATCGATATTTTCATCAGTAAATTCTTCTTCCTGCTCTTTTTGTTTTCTGCGTTTAAAGAATCCTTTCTTTTCCGAAGTTTGAATCATCGGAGGAATTTTTGATTTCTCTAAAATATCATCAAGCCCCGGCAGAGCAAAATCGTCGCTGCCTAATGAATCGCCGCCAAAATGTCCGCCGTCAAGATCAGAGACGCCGGTATCCTGCGGTTCATTTTCAAGGTCGATCGAAGAGGACGCGAAATCATCTCCGAAATCACCCAAATCCAACGAAGCGCTCGTATCCGCGGAAGAACTGCCTCCGGCGGGAGGCGAACTTAAATCCATATCCGCGCTTGCGTCAAAACCTGTATCAAAATCAGGTAAAGCGGGGCTGTCAAAATCTGAACCAAAATCCGCATCCGCGCCTGCGTCAGACTGAGGACTGCCGAATCCCATATCGGCGTCAGCGTCAGGAAGATCCAGGTCAGGGAGACTGCCGCCGGTATCCGAAGAATCAGACGAACCAAAATCAAAATCCGGCAAAGCGGAACTGTCAAAATCTGCGCCTGTACCTGTGTCAGGAAGAACGCCGTCCATTGAAAAATCGTCATCGCCAGCCGCTTCGGACGGCACAAAATCAGGAGACTCGCCGCCCATATCGATGCCGGCATCTTCCTCTTCCTGCGGCTCGGTCTCAAAAGAACCAGCATCCATCGCTGATTCTTCACCTAACTCTGAAGCGTCAGAAGGTTCACTAAAATCGCTATGTGGGCTTTCTCCGCCCATATCAATTCCGTCAAAATCATCCTCATCGTCAGCTGCTTCTTCGAAAGCTGTTTCTTCGAAAGCTGATGCTTCGGAAGCAGTTTCTTCAAAAGCAGTTTCTTCAAAAGCAGTTTCATCAAAAGCGGTTTCATCGAAGGCGGTTTCATCGGGAATGGTATCTTCAGGAGCGGCTTCTTCGGGAGCAGTATCTTCTAAGTTAAAATCATCAGCGCCAAAATCAACGGGAGTTGACTCCATTTCATCAGAAAAACCGGCAAGCAAGTCATCAGGCGTGCCTAAATCCGGCGCGCTAATATCATCTGTACCGGCATTTGCGTCAATCCCCAAGTCAGGCGGCGTTTCCTGCGCGTCCGAAGCCAGACTGTTTAAAAAATCATCCAGCGCGGCAACGCCGTCCGATTGAATCTCATCATCAACGGGAGGCGGACTAATATCATCCGGCATGCTGAAAGCGCCGAAATCAAAGCCGCCGGCGCTCTCTGTACCGTCGTCAGTTAATGGTTCATCAGCGGTTTGAGCGGGTTTTTCCTTGCCGGTCGGAACCGGAGCGTTTCTGTCAAAATGAAAAGGAGGCGCTTCTTTCGTGGGAAGCGCAAGATCGTCAAACGGCAGATGAAGGGATTCAACATCCGCCTTCTCATTTGCGATACTATTAAACGAGGATTTAAATTGACCAAGATCACTCAAAGACGGCATATTAAGATAATTATATATCGACCGATAATTGTAAAGAATGTATGAAAACGATTAGAATTTTATGTCTTTTTTCCATAGTAGCCTCTTTTTTCCCGGCTGCCGCGACAGCCGAAAACTGGGAAACATATGATGTAATTGACCAATTATTGAGCCTTTCAAGACCGTCAGCGCCGATAGTCCATGACAATTATGTGATTTTTTCAGCAGATTCCGGCATACGAAGAGTAGGCGTAGC
>JGI24695J34938_10003641_pt1 | contig 10577 bp, 5 predicted proteins | sample TergutCo191P3_FD_34938 | JGI IMG/M metagenome (IMG submission 34938) | reverse complement strand
GTGTGCATATCGGGAAACCCGACAGAGGCCCGGCAGGCTTATTAACTATAATATATAAGAAACAGAGGTTTTTGTCAACGCATTTTTTAGGACAATAATAAGTATAACATGAAGTTCATCACAATTCTAAATCAACCATTCGCTTCGTCCCTTTTAGCACGATTCTTGCATTAAGCTATGCGAACCATGCGCAGGCAAAAATCGCGCCAATCTGCACACTTGTAGTGATATAAATCCCCTTTAACCTTAATTAAAATCCTGACTTCTGCATTTTGAGGTACCTGACATAACCGATTCATATCCGCCGTTTTCTGAACGATTTATTTTCTGCGCAGATTCAAAATTGTCACATAATGGGGAATATCAAATGTTTCCGGTACGGTCTTAAGGTATTCGGTGTGCTCTTTTTCAAATCCGGCAATTTGGCTGCCGGAAAGAGAAGCCGCGTATCCGGCGGAAAAGGCGCGGTATGCTTTTATATGCTTATGCCAGCTTTCGCGAGTAAAATTTACTTCTATCTTGAAGGATTCAATTTTTTCCGCTTCGAATAAATCCTGCGGCCATTGCGGCGCGGCGGGCGGGTTTTTTTTCATTCCCTCGTCCGTCCACGCCGGATTGTATTTGGAAATGAGTTTTTCGCTGTTAAGGACTATCCCGCTTTCATCCGGGAGCCATGCCATTAAAAACGCGCAAAAATGCCCCCCATCCTTCAGCATACCGTGTATTTTCGGAAGCGGTGTTGATTCATTAAAATACATATAACTCTGGCAGGATGTGACAACGTCAAACTTTTGCGCGGAAAAATTATTCTTCTGCGCCGAATTTTCAATGTGCTCAATTTTCACTCTGGCGTTTTCTGAAAGCCTTCTTGCCCATTCAATCTGATTCTCTGTCGTATCGCCGCCTGTGAACTCCGCTTTATATTTATACGAATATTCCGGTAAATTCCCGGTTTCCGCGCTTAAATCAAGCACATGTGAGCCTTTAATGTTTAATCCCATATCCATGACTTTTTCAAAAAAGAGGTTAGGATAAATATCTCTGTAGACGGTATCGTTACAGGCCATTATTATTTAATACTCTCATGATTCTGGTAAAACATCAAGTTATATTCGGCGGCGGGAATACGGGAATGTGGCAATATATCAGTTACTGGTTTAAAACTTCTTCCCTGTCAGCCAGAACAATTTCCAGCGTTAGCGGCGTCGCGCCGCGCATAATGTTTACTTTTACCTTGTCCGCGGGTTTAAACGCTTCCAGCGCCGAATACAGATCGGCAAGCGTGTTTGTTTTAACTCCGTTTATGGCGGTGATAATATCGCCGCCAAGATAAATAACGCTGCGTCCGTACTGCACCGGCTCCGCGCCCTGCCTTAAACCGGCTCTTTCCGCAAGACCGTTCCTTCGGGTGCGGGAAACAAGAAGTCCCGAATCAACGGGAAGTTTCGCATAACGGACAAGACTCGGGAAAATCTGAACCAGCGTCGCGTCTATCCAGCCCCGGCGGACTTTCCCGTACTGCATAATTTCCGTGACTACGCGCTTCGCGGTATTAACAGGAACGGCAAAACCAATGCCCACCGAGCCGCCTGACGGGGAATAGATCATCGTGTTGATGCCTATCATTCTACCCTGGGTATCAAGGAGAGGGCCGCCGGAATTGCCGGGGTTAATGGAAGCGTCCGTTTGAATCATGTCGCGGATTATGCGCTGCCTTGATGTCTGAATCGGCCTTCCAAGACCGGACACAATCCCCACCGTTAATGTGCGTTCAAGAGCGAAAGGGTTGCCGATAGCCAGGACTTTCTGCCCCACTTTTAAATTGGCGGAATCGCCGTACGGAATTGTCCTTAACTCCATGCCCCGGGGGGGATCAAATTTAAGAACGGCGATATCGTTCTCCGGATCGGTGCCGACAACCGCGCCTTCAAACTGGCTGCCGTCCGCAAGATTTATAAATACCTTGTAGGCATTTTCGATTACATGGTTATTGGTTAGAACATAGCCTTTTGTGTCAATAATCGAGCCGGAACCGGAAGTGCCTTCCTGCGGCACCGGCTCCAAAAACCAGTTAATCGCCATTGTTTCCGTAGTTATGTTTACGACAGCCGAATTAAGCTGTTCATAAATCATGATGTTTTCGCGCTCGCTTTCCGAATAGGAGATTAAATCCGCGGTGTTAATGGCGGTATGAACGTTTTTATTATCCGGTTCATACGGGGGCGCGGACACGTCTATTTTGGATACGTCATTCACGGACGAATCACTGTAAAAATCATCACCTGCGGATTTATGCGTTCCCGTTTTATCCGCGGATTCCGGAAATAACGGTTTCAATAAGCCGAATCCAAGCGCAAGAAGCAGAACTATAAGAGCGCTAAAGAATGAAAAGAAAAAAACCTGTCCGCGGCTGTATAATTTCATAAAATCCCCCCAAACAAATTCGTAATTATAATTATACTGTTAAACTGCCGATAAATAGAAGTAGATATGTCAAAATTTCTGATTGTTTTCACAATTTTAATAAATATCCTGTCATTCGCCGGCACAGGAACTGTCTACTGCCTGGATTTGCCTTCTTCGCAGATAGCGGACGATTCGATTTTAAGGATCAGGCTGAAAGACGCGTGGTTTACGGAGAGCCCGCGCAGAGTGCTCGCGCAGAGGACGGTAATTCAACAGCTTGGAAGCGGAGAAAGAGTGCAAGTCCGCTCTGAAGAGCAGCGGGATGAATTCATGGTGGTTCTTTCGCGCGAGCTTTACAGCGGCCGCATGGAAGACTCAGGCGAGATTGCCGGGCGGACAGGAACGGGACAGTTTCCCGGCTGGGCCCAAGGGTCGTGGATTCTTACAAGGCGTAAAGACACGGGAGAAAATATAAGCATCAGGGTATTCCTGCGCAGCGATCAGTACACTTATGTTCAGTTCCGTCCTTTCAGCACCGGAAAAAAAACGGATGATAAATGCCTGATGGATGTGGTAGTGTACGGAGGGTATCTGGTTAATTCGCTGCCAATCGGAGTCGGTTTTGAACGGCTATACACAATGCAATTAAACGATATTTTGAATCTCGCGGGAAACAGATTCCCGCGCCGCTATTTTGATCCTGACCCCTTAAATTACAAAGAGCACCGTGTGTTTATTGATCAGGTGCGCGGACACATCAAAGATCTGAACTATGCGGATGATGGAGCGATTGATGAATACGGCGAGTATGTGTATATCAAGACCCAGAACAGGCAGAACCCGGCGGAAAAAGGACTTAACTGTTCCGGTTTTACAAAATGGCTGATAGACGGCATTCTGCGTCCGGTAACAGGCAAGAGGCTTGCCATTCCCCCGCTTAAACAGCCATTCGGCGAACGCGGCTCTTCCTTTACCGAAAACTGGGAAGAAAGACGCGACGTCTTCTTCGGCCTGGACTGGATAAGGAATCTGGCGGCGGAAGCAAACGGCACTCTGCGTTCAGAAGCGTACCGCAATCTTGAAGAATTTGAAGTAAGAAAGGAAATTATCTCTTCGGTAAGAATAAACACCAGTAAAGGGTTCGCCACGCAGTCATACCCCAGCTTTTTCAAAGACGCGGGCTTCGGCATAGAAGGACTGCGTCCGCTGCTCTACACTCTCGCTATTGATGAACCGTATAAATTTTTCCTTGCCGCGGTGAACACAGAGATAAGCACTCCCGCCAGCGAGAACCGGTTCGGCACTCCCCGGCTACGCCAGTACTTTCATGTGGCAGCGTTAATTCCGTACTTTGACGAATACGGCTCCTTCAGAATCGCCGTCTTTGAAAGCGCTGATGAAAATTCATTCAACTCTTTCAGAGCGCGTTATCCGGGACATTTTATAAATTTGGTAACAATCCCCATAACGGCGAAATTTGAACCGTAAAAACGCAAGCGCTAGTGACTAACACGCGGCGACTCACTATAATACCTTATGCGCGAAGGCATTAAAGGCGTAGCGTTCGATCTGGACGGCACTCTGTATCCCAACTACAGCCTGAATATCAGACTCCTCCCTTTTATACTGAAAGAAGCGCGTCTTCTCGCCGCTTTCGGCAAGGCAAGAGAAATAATGCGCAATGAACAGAAGGAAAACCCGTCGCGCCTTTATGACGATTTTTACAGACAGCAGGCCGAGATAACGGCGGAAATTCTGTCCGCCGAGCCGCGGCTGTTACAGGAAAAAATAGATCGTCTTATTTACCGCGGATGGGAACCATTTTTCAAAAAAATAAAACTTTATAAAAACGCGGTTCAAACACTTTCCGCCATGAAGAACGCCGGTTACAAACTGGGTCTTTTATCGGATTTTCCGCCGGAAATAAAATTGGGCTATCTTGGGATTCTGGGTTTTTGGGACGCCGTTCTTTGTTCAGAAGCATACGGCGCGTTAAAACCGCATCCGCTGTCATTTGTCAAACTTGCCCAGGTAATGTCACTGCCGCCTGAAAATATTCTGTACGTGGGGAACAGCCACCCTTATGATATCGCAGGCGCGAATCTGGCGGGAATGAAAACGGCGTGGATAAGGAATCCGGCGCTTCCGGGAAGCGGCAGAAGAAAACCAGCAGCGGATTTTTCATTCAGCAGCTATCGCCAATTACATGATTTTATGTTATCGTAATTACTATTGACGAGTATTATTCGGGGAGGGAGATAATACCGATGATTTTCACTATCGGAAATATAATTACCCTTGGCATCGTCGCGCTGATTCTCATCCTTTACAGACTGATGGATAAAAATAACCGCCAGCTGGACAGGGTGAAAAAATACGCTGATAAATGCAAGGATGAGATAGCCGCGTACGCGGAAGAAAAAAGCATGGCGGTAAAAAATTACGGCATTAATCTTGATGTAGAACAAAAAGCCGCGATGCAGTTAATGAAGAACATCCAGCGCCTAACAGAAGAAGAACTTGCCAAAAAATCCGATACCATAGCGCATATAGAAGAGCAAATCCGCGCCTTTGAATCATCGCTGGAAGAGCTTAACGGCATGACAGGCAGGGTTCAGGAAAATTTAAGCCGCATTAAAGATGAATCCGTTTTTGTTGAAAGCACGAACAGAAAGGTAACCGAAGTCAAGGACAAATTCAGCCAGATAGAAAAAGCGCTGGAAGCGGCGGCGAAAAATCTTGAAGAAACCGAAAGCCGTCTGGAAAAAAGAAACGCGGAAAACATGGAACAGGCCGTAAACGAGGTTGTTTCATCGGCGCGTTCCTATGTGTCAGATTTGGAAGCCGCGGCGCAGGCGGTGGAAAATAAAGTAGAAGATCACCTGAAAGCGGTAGAAAAAGCCGAACACGAACGCGAAAAGATTGTCGCCGAAGATTTGGAGATCATCAAAAATACATTAAAAGACACATTTGAAAACGCCGGCAGGAAAGCGGACAAGATGGAAGAAGAAGCCGTCGCAATATTAAAGGAACAATCGCAGGAACGCGTCAATCAGGTTAAATTGTTTTTTGAGGAAAAAATAAAAACGGCGCAGGATATTATTAAAAATGAACAGGATGACATTGAGGAAAAAATAAAACTGACCAATGAAAAATGCCGCGCGGAGATTACGGAACTCAACGCAATGCAGAAATCATTTCATCAGGACTGGATAAAAGAATCGGCGGAAGTAAGCGCAAACGCAAAGAGACAGAAAGAGGAAATAAGCGCCGCCCTCGCGCTTGTGCAGGAAGAGGTAAGTTCCGCGCTGACAAAGGAACGGGATACGATTCACGCTTCTCTGGCGGAGCAGCAGAATGACTGGAATCAATACTTCCTCGAATATAAAAAACAGGCGGAAAAACAGAAAAAAGAACTGGACACAAGCATTACTTCGACAAAATCCGAACTTACAAATTCAATAGACGATCTGCGGCAGAAATCGACAACTTCCATCAAACAGCAGCACGATGAACTGAACGCGGCGATCAAACAGCAGCAGCAGGAACTCGGCGACGCTGTAAAACTGCAGCAGCAGGAGACAAGCGACGCGCTTACCAAAATTAACGCTTCAATTTCCGGATTGCAGACCCAGTCTAAATCAATGGAACAGCTTCATAACGATGAACTTAACGCAGTCCTCGCCGAGTTAAGAGAGAAGGCGGATACCGCGGTTAAACAGCAGGATGAAGCGCTGGCGGCGCTGCTTGGCGGAATAAAAAATAAAGCGGAAGCCGCGGTTAAAAATCACAACGAGGATATCGCAACCCTGCTTTACGGGATAAGGGAAAAAGCGCAGGATGCTGTCAGAAATCAGGATGAAGAAATCACATCGCTGCTGGACGGAATAAAAGATAGGGCAGAAACCGCCGTAAAGAATCATGATGAGGAAATCACTTCGCTTCTTAGCGGAACAAAGGACAGGGCGGAAACCGCCGTGAAGAATCAGGATGAGGAAATCACTTCACTACTGGGCAAAATAAAAGACAAGACGGAAACCGCCGTGAAAAATCATGATGAAGAAATTACCTCGCTTCTTAGCGGAATAAAAGACAGAGCGGAAACCGCAGTGAAGAATCAGGATGAGGAAATCACCTCACTGCTTAGCGGTATAAAAGACAGAGCCGAAACCGCCGTGAAAAACCATGACGAAGATATTGCCTCGCTATTGGACGGGATCAAAGAAAGGGCTCAGACCGCAGTCGATCTGCAGCAGGTGGAACTGGATACAGTTCTCGGCGGACTTAAGGACAAGCTGGATAACTCCGTCAAGTATCAGGAAGACGAACTGGTAAAGATACTTGGCGGACTTAAAGATAAACTGGACGCTTCCGTAAAATACCAGGAGGAAGACCTCGCCGCGGTTCTTGGCGGGCTTAAGGACAGATCGAAGACGGCAATTCAACGTCAGCATGATGAACTGAGCGGAGAGCTTGGCGGAATAAAAGAAGAATCGGATACAGCAGTCAAAAAACAGCAGGAAGAACTGACCGCGGCTCTGGGTGAAATGAAAGAGAAACTTGATACCGCTGTGGAGATGCATCAGGTTGAACTTGACGCGGTTCTGGGAGGAACAAAGGAAAGGCTGGAAACCGCGGTAAGGAATCAGGAATATGAACTCGGCGCGGTTCTTGGCGGACTTAAGGAAAAATCAGAAGCCGCTGTCAAACTGCAGCAGGAAGAATTAAACGAAGCGCTTGGCGGAGTAAGGGAAATATCGGAAGCCGCAGTCAGAAAGCAGCAGAATGAACTGAGCGCCGCCATAGAAGATGTAAGGGAAAAACTTGAAATGGCCGTCAGGAAGCAGAAGGAAGAACTAGGCGGAAACATAAACGGACAGCAGAAGGAATTCAGGGAACTGCTTTCTGAACTTACAGTTTCAATTGCCGCGCTGCGCTCCAAATCCGAAACAGACATCAGGCAGCAGCAGGAAGAGACTCTTTCGGCGCTGAGCCAGCTTAAGGAAATTTCCGTCTCCGCGATAAAGGATCAGCAGGAAGAACTGAGCTCGGCTCTCGGCGAAATGAGCAAAAAAACCTCAGCCGCCATTAACCTGCAGCAGAGCGAACTGAGGCTTACGCTTGGCCAGCTTAATGACTCCACCGAAGCGGCGGTTAAAAAGCACAACGATGAATTGAACGCCGCAATCAGCGAAATCAGGGAAAAATCCGGCAGCGCTGTCACTCAGCAGCATAATGAGCTTATTCAGACGCTCGGCAATTTTAAAATAAAATCTGATAACGCTGTCGCGCAGCAGCAGAGCGACATAACAACCGCTCTGGAAAAACAGATTGCCGCGTGGAAAGTTATGTGCATGAACGCGGAACACGATATCATTCTCGCGACCGAAAAACGGCTTGAAGAATACGGCAAGTTTCACGCGGAGTCTGTCAATCAGCTTGGAAGACTCGCCAAAGACACTTCGGATCTTGACACAGAACTGCGTAAAATAATGGAAGAAGCCGTATCAGGAATTAAAAACGATTTTTCCGCTTTTGAAAATGAAGCGAACGTGTCTATGGAAACGGCGGCGGCGGCGTTTAACACGCAGGCGCAGGCGCTGCGCAAAGAGCTTGATGATTTGAACAGCGGGCTTAACAGCATCAAGAAACAGGCGTTTGACAATGTGTCAGAGCTGCTGACAGAATTTGAGGAAAATTTTTCTGCCGAGCTCGGTAAACGATCAGTGGAAATCGGAAAGCAAATCACAGTCTGGCAGGAAGATCTGGAAGGAAAATTCGGCAAGAGCGAGGAAGAAATCGATTCATTGTGGCATCAGGCGGAAGAGCGCATTCTGACGGATCAGCGCAAAGATACCGCATTACTCGGAGAACGGCTTATATCGGAGCTGGACAGCCTTAAAAAAGAAGCGGCGGCGTTTGAGGAAAGCATCAGGGACGACATAGGCAATATTGAGGAAATACGCGCGAATTTCACGGGACAGATTAAGCAGGATCTTGAAGAAATCCGCTTTACATCGGAGAACGAAGTAAAGTCGCAGATCGGCCAGTATCAGCTTACGATACAGGAAACCCTGCGCCAGAAACAGAGAGAGCTTGACAAGGAACTTGAAGAGATTACCGCCCGTTCCCAGACCGCGACCGAGGCGCTTGATAACGATCTTCAGAAATCCAAGCAGGATTTCGGCGAGTGGCAAATTCTTTACAACACGAGGATCCGCGAAACGGACGCTTCTCTGGAAGATCTGCGCCGGCGCAGCAGGGAAATCGCGGCTGAAAACGATGAACGCATTTCCCAGTTCCGGTCAAGCCTGGAAGAAATACGCAAGGAACTTGGAATCCAGAAAAAAATATTTGAGCAGACCGGTGTGCTTAAACAGGAACTGGAACACAGAATTGAGGAAATCAGCGGCGATTTGGACCGTCTGGATCAGCGCAAAAACGAAATTACCCAGCTTGAAACGCATTTTACCCGCTTAAAGCGGCAGGAAGACGAAGTAAACAACAAGATGACGCGCTTCCTCAACGAGAAGGCCCGCATTGAAACAATGGAAACAAATTTCAATAATCTTCTCAGGATTTCACAATCGGTAAAGGAGAGACTGGAACACGTCACAACATCGGACGATCTTCTTCAGGCTGTTGAAATGCGCATACGCAAGCTGGAAACCGCGATGAAAGACACCGAAGATAAATACCAGCGCATTGAAAAGAAAAATGAAATTCTGGAAGAGACTAAAGAAGGCATAGATCACAACTTTAAGGCGCTGCAAAAAACGGAAACCGCAATCAAGAACGCGGAGGCCATAATCACGGTTCTGTCTGACCGTTTTGAAAATCTCCGCTCATCAATAGAGGCGATAGCCGCAGAGAACGAGAAAGCGTCTGACGCGGTAGAGAAGATCAGCGCGTTAGATGACACTCTTTCCCAGATAGAAAAGCGCATAACAGAAATGAATGTCGCCCGCGAATGGCTTGCGCGGACAGAAACCGAATTAAAAGCCCTGGACAATGACGCGCGAACCCAGTTCAAACTGACAAAGGGTCTGCTTGACAAGGAAAGCGCCAAACCTCCCGCGGCTAACGCCAAAGGCTCCCTTACGCCGCAGAGCCGCGACAATGTAAAAAGGTTGAAGGCAAAAGGCTGGACAGACGAAGAAATTGCCGCCGCGGTTCACCTTTCCATAAGCGAAGTGGAATTAATACTGGAAATGTCCTTAAGAGACTGACAGCGGAACGCGGGAATATCCGCGCGAAAAACCACGCGAAAAATCGCTATCTTTCAAAAAAGTATTTTTTTAACAAATTGAAAAATTCATCAACATCAATCGGTTTGCCCAGATGATCGTTCATTCCAGCTTTAAGGCACTTTTCTATATCTTCCTTGAACACGTTAGCTGTCATTGCGATAATCGGCACATCGCGCGGATGCGCGGAAGGCTCTTTTTTTCTGCATGCATTCTCAATTTCCCTGATCCTGCGCGTCGCCTCATAGCCGTCCATTTCCGGCATCATCACATCCATTAAAATCAAATCGTAATCATCGGGGGATTTCCCGAACATGGCGACCGCTTCCGTTCCGTTCATGGCGCAGTCCATCTTTAAAAGCGTGGGTTCAATCAGCGTATCAATAATCTCCTGGTTTATTTCCATATCTTCCGCGAGAAGAATTTTAAATCCCTCAAAAATGCCGCTGTGGTCGTCCTTTTTTTCCTTCTCCGCGTAATCCACTCCGACCGCTTTGGCTATGGATTCCGCCACTGCGGACGGGAAAATCGGCTTGGAAAGGAACATATTAATACCTTCTTTTTTAGCCTCTTCGACGATACTGCTCCACTCGGCGGACGAAATCATTAAAATGATCACAACGTCTTCCGGAGAAGGGGACATTTCCATCAATTTTTTGCCAAGCACTATTCCATCCATGCCAGGCATCTTCCAGTCGATAAAATAAATATGTTTTAATCCGTCATTTTCCGCGCGGGACAGCGCGTCTTCTCCGCTTAGGGAGGTGAAGCAGTTTGTTCCCAAACCGCGCATAATATCGTTAAAATAAAGCAGAATTTCTTTGTCATCATCAACCGCTGTTACCTTAATGGCGTTCCAGTTTACGCCGGCCTTCGCCAAATTGAACATTTTCTTTGTGCCGCGTCTTGACTTAAAGGTAAACG
>JGI24695J34938_10003639_pt1 | contig 10578 bp, 10 predicted proteins | sample TergutCo191P3_FD_34938 | JGI IMG/M metagenome (IMG submission 34938) | reverse complement strand
TGCGACATCCTCAAATTCCGGAAGTTTCCCAATACGATATTTATTCATAATCTCGTATGCGCTTACTGCGGAAACATAATTGTTTATATTTTGGACGGGGTGGCGGCAATGAAAAGCTTGATTGGTCAAGGACGTACAGCGAATGTTTATCAATACGGCGAAGGCAAGGTAATAAAAGTGTTTCACCAAGAATTTATGCAACTTGCTTATGAAGAATATCATACGGCGCATAATATCGCAAGTGTTGGAATACCGGCACCCGATGTCTACGACTTTGTGGACATTGACAACAAAAAAGGTATCATCTATGAATATGTTCAAGGTATAAATATGCTTCATTTGATGCGGAAAAATCCTTTTAAGATGGTGAAATATGCAAAGCAATTAGCTGATTTACAGGCAAAAATAAACAGCAAGACCGCCCCCACGCTAACTAACATAAAAGAATCAATATCGGCAACAATACGAAATGTACAATCGATAAAACAGACAGACCGAGAAATCATTATTGATTATTTGAATACACTGCCGGATGGTGAACGTTTGTGTCATTACGACTTTCATCCCGGCAATATTTTAATATATGGCAGTAATGCGGTGGTGATTGACTGGATGACGGCAGGAGTAGGAAATCCGTGTGCTGACGTATGCAGAACAGTTGTTATCTTGAAGTCAAATATATTGCCGCCTAATATTTCTGTTATTGAAAAGGGTATGATAAATGTATTCCGCAAAATTTTTTGTGAAAAATATATCACTCACTATTGTAAAATTACAGATGTAAAATATGAGGACGTGGAAAAGTGGTTATTACCGGTTGCCGCCGCAAGAATGGCGGAGGGAATTGAATCGGAAGTTCCATATTTGAACAGCATTATCACGAGAAAGATGTCTGAATACGGGCTTAATTAAGTACTATCGTCAACACCCGCAGGTTGTCAAAATAATCATTTCAATATACTCAATAAAGGCAAAGCCAATCCATATTTTCACCTCATATGCTTCCGATAGACATTCCGTTTTTAATATCCCCACTTGCAAAACACGAACATACGTACTATAATAAAAGCAAGGGGCATAATCATGGAGATACAGATTTCGGTCAGGAATTTAGTGGAGTTCATTCTGCGGAGCGGGAATATTGATAATCGCCGCTTTACCGTGGTTGAAGTTGCGATGCAGGAAGGCGGGCGTATTCATCGGATGATTCAGCGCCGAATGGGTTCTGATTATCATGCGGAGGTTTCGGTTAAATATCGTTATGAAACGGATAACTATACGATCATTATCGACGGGCGAATCGACGGAATAATAATCCCGATTGGCAGTATCAAATCAACGGGAAGAAATACCGCTGCCTTATTAAAAGAAGAAAAAAGCGAAACTGGCGAACTAATAAAAATAAGCGAAAGCTATACATTTTCCGAAGAAAACCCGATCACAATTGATGAGATTAAAGGCACATATCGGGAAGTACTCAGGATGAAAGAACCGATTCCGATTCATATGGCTCAAGCGATGTGCTACGCCTATATCTATGCGACACAAAACGATTTAGAAACGATTCGTGTCCGGATGACTTATTGTAATTTAATAACAGAAGATATTAAATACTTTCATCAGGAGTACTCATATAAGGAACTTCATGCTTGGTTTGAAAATTTGATGAGCGAGTATCGCAAATGGGCGGATCATGAATTTGTGTGGCGTGAAAAACGCGTTCAGTCAATCAAGAATTTATCCTTTCCCTTTCCGTACCGTGACGGTCAAAAAGATCTAATCACATATGTATACCAAACTATCTACCACCGCCGCAAACTTTATATCGAAGCCCCGACAGGAGCAGGTAAAACCATTTCAACCATTTTTCCGGCAATCAAAGCGATGGGTGAAGGGCTGGCGGAGAAAATCTTTTATCTGACGGCGAAAACCATCACCAGAACCGTAGCGGAAGAAGCCTTCTCACATCTGCGTGAGCGTGGCTTAAACTTCAAAACCGTCATATTGACTGCCAAAGACAAAATCTGTTTCATGGAAGAGACGGAGTGTAATCCTATTTATTGTCCCTATGCCGCAGGTCACTATGACCGCATTAATGAAGCGGTTTACGCATTATTGACTGAATCGGACAGTTTCACTAGAGAGAAGATAACCGAGTATGCCGAAACATATCAAGTATGCCCATTTGAACTGGGCTTAGATATGAGTTTATTTTCCGATGGGATAATCGGCGATTATAATTATTTGTTCGACCCGCAAGCATCCTTAAAGCGCTTTTTTGCCGAACGCAGTCAGCGGGAATATATTTTTCTTATTGATGAAGCGCATAATTTGGTTGATCGCGGACGGGAAATGTATAGCGCACTCCTTAGAAAAGAAGATTTCCTAGCACTGAAAAAAGTGATTAAAGACTACGCGCCTAATATTACTAAATTATTAGAACGCTCTAACCGCGAAATGCTAGCCGTCAAAAGGGAAACCGAAAAATATCAAGTAGAGCCATATATAGAGCCGTTTACTCAAAGTTTATCCCGTTTATCGGCGGCGATGGAAAAATATCTGGAAGATAATGAAAACAGCCCGATTAAAAAGGATATGCTGATGTTTTACTTTGAAGTTCTCCATTTCCTTGATATTAAAGAAAAGCTTGATGATAATTATGTTGTTTACGCATTGATAGAAGATGATTTAAGCTTTATGGTTAAGCTGTTTTGTGTTAATCCGACGAATAATTTGCGTGAATACATGCAACGGGGGCGGGCGTCGATTTTATTTTCCGCGACATTATTACCGATCGGATATTATAGGAAACTTTTGGGTGCTGATGCCGAAGATTATGATGTTTATGCGCAGTCAGTGTTCGACCCGAATAAACGCGGGCTTTTCATTGCCTGTGATGTAACCAGCAAGTATACTCGCCGTAATGAAACAGAATATTATAATATCGCCCGTTATTTATATGAAATAACCAAAAATCGCCACGGCAATTATTTGACTTTTTTCCCTTCACATCAGTTTTTGCGAAAGGTATATGAGTGTTATATTGAGTTTTTCCATGATGGAGCAATCGTTGACTTGATATTACAGGAAGAATATATGGACGAGGAAAAACGTGAAGACTTTTTGAAACGCTTCTCAGGATATGAGGTTCAGGCAGTGCCTGTTATTGAAGGCCGAACGGCACTATCTAAAGAAGCGGAAGGCATTTCGCACTCGCTGATTGGTTTTTGTGTTTCGGGAGGGATTTTCAGCGAAGGGATCGACCTGAAAAATGATAATTTGATTGGCGCGATAATAATCGGGACGAGTTTACCGCAGGTTTGCCCCGAAAGGGAGATTATCAAGCGTTACTTCGACGAGCAGGGAGAAAACGGTTTTGATTATGCTTACAAGCTGCCCGGGATTAATAAGGTATTACAATCAGCGGGGCGGGTCATTCGGACACAGGACGATATCGGGATCGTCGTCCTTCTTGATGAGCGTTTTATAGAGAGCCGTTATCGGAAGCTATTCCCCCATGAATGGCGGAATATCGAAATTGTGAAAATCGATCAAGTTGCGGGAAGGGTTGAAAAGTTCTGGAATGATTGGCTATAAGTTTTAAGGGGGATTATCTTGTTGCTTTAATCACAATAAGGAATGTGGATAAAGATAACAAGTGCAATATTCAATAATTATGTAAACTCTTTAAATTATGCAAAATGAAGGTAAAACAATGGAATGACGTCATTTTATCGCAAAAAAAACCTGCAAGTCAGCAAAAGTGACACTTATGTCATTGTGGATAACATTGTGGAAACAGGGGATTTCTTTTTAAATAGTGATTTAATAACAGTTGATATATTTGCAAGTGGAGAAGTACGGATTATTCTAAAATACTAATACAGTCAATGTTGTTATGTTTACAAGGACATGTAAAATAGGCACTGTTATTCCGGGCATAAGCCTTAAACGAATATTTTATTTAAGAAATTTTACATCATGATTTGACAAGTAATCTCAACTAACTTATTATGTATATTAAGAAGATTTTACGAACCCTAAATCAGAGAAAGAACTATGTCACGGAAAATGAAAGCTTTATTAATGATTGTCATTATAATTATTGTCTTAGTGGCAGTGGTTATAAGCTTTCTCGCTACACCGCGGTTTGGCAGAACACCGCGGGATAGTAAGACGCCGCTTGAAATCATTGAAAGAATAGAAGCGTCGCCGCATTACCGCGATGGTCGGTTTCATAATTTTGATGCTAGATCAGTCCGCTTAGGCGGTGATTCTCCGCATCGTTTTTTTGAGAAAGTCGAAGGTTTAAGACCTGAATCAAAGCTTCCGTCAATAGAAATTGATCTGTTTAAGATTGAAGCTGATGAGGATATTTTAGTTTGGCTTGGGCATTCAGCATTATATATCCGGACAGGCGGTGTAAGTTTTCTGGTTGACCCGTCATTATTAACAGGCTCTCCGATATGGTTTATTAATCAGCCTTTCTTGGGAAGCGACGTTTTTAAGCCGAATGATATACCGAAAATAGATTACTTGTTGATTTCTCATGATCATTTCGATCATTTAGATTATGACACAATTAATGCTTTGCGTGACCGAATCGGCAAGGTAGTCTGCGGATTGGGGACAGGGGAGCATTTCAGGCGCTGGAATTTTGCGGAAGAAGATATAATTGAACTGGATTGGAATGAAAGCGCCGTCCTAAAAGGAGATATCACGCTTCATATTTTGCCTGCGCGTCATTATTCGGGGCGGATATCATTTGGCAGTGACAAGACATTATGGGTCTCGTTCATGATTGCGGCTCCGTCGTTGAATATTTATTTGAGCGGTGATACAAGTTACGGGTCGCATTTTAAACAGATAGGGGAAAAATTTGATATTGACCTGGCAATCATTGAGTTCGGTCAATACAATGAGGCATGGCGTGACAGTCATATTATGCCTGATGATATTGGGAATGTTATTAGCGACTTAAATCCAAAGCGCGCATTTATGACGCATCATGCGAAATATGCCTTAGCAAAGCATCACTGGAACGAACCGCTGGAAATCGTGTCTAAACTCAATGAGCAAGAGGGGTTTGATATCATCACCCCGATGATGGGTGAGTTGGTTTACCTGGATGATTTATCACAGGAATTTTCGAAGTGGTGGGTAGGCATTAAATAAGGGAGTAGAATGTTGAATAAGAAACCGCTGGTAGGTTATTACGGTTATTGGGTGGTCTTAACCTATCTTAGTATTATATCGGCAGTGTTCGGGATTTATTTTGCTTTTTCCGGATCGGTTAAATATGCGATATTTTGCCTGATGATTTCAGGTTTATGTGATACCTTTGACGGTCGGGTTGCGAGCCTCAAAAAGCGAAATATGCGGGAGCTTACTTATGGTATGCAAATCGATGCGATGGCTGACTTAGTCAGTTTCGGTGTTCTTCCTGCGGCAATTGCTTATGCTACGGCCAAGGCGGACGGGACATTTGGAATAGTAAGTGCTTTGGTAGCATCAGTTTATGTTCTGGCGGCTTTGATTAGGCTTTCGTATTTTAACGCCGTTGAAGCCGAAATGCATCAAAAGAAAGATAAGCGAACATATTTTGAAGGTATCCCAACGACATCGGTGACTCTTTTGATTCCGCTGGTATATTCGATTTGCAATATCTTTGCAATAAGGTTTTTATCGGTTTATAATGTTGTTTTAGTTATAACCGCGATATTTTTCGTATTAAAGATCAAAATTCCTAAACCAAGTCCCCGCAATCAGATTATTTTGTGCGTGATTGGATTACCGTTAATTATATATGTATTATTCACAGGAGTGAGATAAATATCACTTTTTTCGGAATGAGTGCTTTTGAATCAAAAGCCGCCTATAGGAGTTAACGTGAAATTTGAAACTTACCATACATCGCGTAAAGACAGTCTTTCAATTTCTTTCTTGTACAGTACTTTACCCGGAAGAATAGTTCTTCGTTTATTAATTAAGCCGACGGTATCCAAATTTCCGGGGTTTTTAATGAATACGGGAATATCAAAAATATATATCCGCCGTTTCATTAAGGTAAATAATATTGATTTAAGCGAATACAGAAGCGTTAAATATAAATCATTTAACGATTTCTTTATCCGCGGGTTAAAAGATGGAGCGCGACCGATTTCGGCTAATCCGCAGGACGTAATATCACCTTGTGACGGTAAGCTTTCAGCATACAAGATTCAGGCGGATAATGTTTTTCATATTAAGAAATCAATGTATGATATTAGTAGTTTAATAAAAGATGAAGAGTTAGCGGCTGAGTTCGTCGGCGGAACGTGTTTGATATTTAGGTTAATGCCCAATGATTACCATCGCTATTGTTTTATCGACGATGGAAAGATCGTTTCTTGGAAAAGAATCAAGGGTGTCCTTCACACGGTTCGTCCGATCGCCTTTAAAAGATACAGCATTTATACGCAAAATTCACGGGAATACGTCGTTCTTGATACGAAAAATTTCGGAAAAGTCATTCAAATGGAAGTGGGAGCGCTTTTTATTGGGCGAATCACTAATGACATGGGCATTTCGGAATTTACAAGGGGGCAGGAAAAAGGGTATTTCGAGTTCGGCGGTTCGACGATTGTGATGTTGTTTCAAGCGAATAAGGTAAAGGTAGACGAGACGATATATAAGAACACAAAGCTTAATTTTGAAACAGTTATTAAAATGGGCAATGTGATTGGCAGTAAAGTAGAGTGATGTAAGCTATTGGGGGTGTTGATTAACCCCTTTGTCATTCCGAGCCGAAGGCGAAGAACCCGGCTAATCCTTCACTTACGCTCAGGATGACAAAACATTATATACAGGACCCCCAAAAACTAATGCATTGCATCACCCAAAGAATGCATTATTTTTTATTCAAAAAGACCATATTCTCCCTGTATCTCCAGGCATATCCTATTCATTTTTCATAATAAAAAATAATTTTATAATATCTATTGACAAATAATATTATATGGCATATAGTATAAGCATAAACAATATTATAGCGCATATAGTATTATATGAACTAAATTTAAAACAAAAATAAGCAATATGCAACACAAAAAACGACCGAAAGGAGACACATATGGTATTTAACACAGGGGCGGCACTCTTGGATGCCATCGTCCTGGCTGTTGTATCCAGGGAAACGGAAGGTACTTACGGTTATAAGATTACCCAGGAAGTCCGCGTAGCGATTGATTTGTCTGAATCGACGCTATATCCGGTTCTTAGACGCTTACAAAAGGATGAATGTCTGGATGTGTATGATAAGGAGTGTGCGGGTAGAAACCGACGATATTATTTGGTAACAGAGAAAGGCCGCCGTCAACTGAATCTTTATGAAGGTGAATGGCGCGATTATTCAGACAAAATCACAATGATTTTTGAGGGAGGACCCAAACGATGAGTAGATGGGAATTTATGCGAAAACTGGAGGAACTGCTATCCGATATTTCTCCCGGAGAACGCGAAGAAGCTTTGAAATATTACAATGACTATATCAATGACGGCGGTACGGAAAACGAAGCAAAGGTTTTAGAATCCTTAGGAACTCCCGAACAGGTAGCGGCTATCATTAAGGAAGGTCTGGAAGGAGGCGCGGGAGAATTTACCGAATCAGGATTTTATAACAGCGCCGCCCGCAGTTCCAATTCGGTCACGCATTATCAGGAACCCGCTTCATATACGAACCCAAGCGGGCGGCAGTCGGCAAGAAGCGGCATGTCGGCAGGGGTAATTGCGCTGATAGTGGTTCTGTGTGTGCTGGCATCCCCCTTGATTCTGGGATTAGGCGGCGGGCTTTTCGGGGTATTAGCGGGAATTATCATCGGAGCCTTAGCGATCATATTCTCAATCGCAGTTATCGCATTCTTGTGTATCGTGCTGGGCATAGTGGCAGCCGTTATTGGTATTTTCGGGATTTTTGCAAGCCCGTTAGGCGGGTTGACGCTAATGGCCGTCGGGCTTATCACGTGTGGGATAGGGTTACTGTTTTTACTTCTGACAGTACTCATTTTCGGAAAATTATTACCTGCTATTTTTAAAGGAATAATCTACTTATTTGAATGTATTTTCGGAAAAAAGAAAGGAGCCCAAAATGCCTAAATTTGTGAAATTTTGCTTAATAACAGCGGCAATTATGATTAGTATCGGGATTATTATCGGAGTTATCGTTACCGCGATAGGCGGACGGAATTATATAAGTAACGCAATTGACAGAGGTTCTTTCTCAATTATGCCGGGCTTTATATCACGTATTTGGGATAACAGCGGGCGCGGCGGATGGGGCATTAATAATTACAATGATTTAATGGTAAATGGCAGTAAAATATCAGGCAATACTTACACTGCCGTGGTAAAAGGTGAAAAAATTGATGACTTAAACATATCGGCGGCGATCGGGGATTTTTTGATCGAAACATGGTCAGGCGATGATTTCAAAATCGAAGTTCAAGGTGTCGGTTATTTCAAATACAAAATAAACGATAGTAGCTTGACAATCGAAGGTTTTGACATGCGCGGTATAAATGCGGTAAATTTTAACAGCATCAGAAATATAATGATTTTAACAGTCCCTGAATCTTTCCGCTTTGATGATATAAGAATCGAAGTTGGGGTGGGTGAGTTAAATATTGACGGATTACAAGCTAAGAAATTGAAAAGCGATTGCGGTGTCGGTTCAATCAGTATGCGTAATATGCAAGTCGATTATTTAGATATTTCAAACAGTGTCGGCGAATCAATTTTTTCCGGTCATGTTGAGAAGGATGTTAAGGTTGACTGCGGAGTCGGCAGCGTAAGCTTGACACTTAACGATAATAAAGAAAACTATAATTACAAAATTGATTGCTCAATCGGTAATATTACCGTCGGCAAAAATTATTACTCAGGATTATCAAGTACCAGAACGATCAATAACGATGCCGATAAAAATATGAATCTTAATTGCGCAATCGGCAATATTATTGTAAGATTTCAATAAAGGAAAGGAGATATTATGGATAACAATCAAAACAACAATAACTATAAACGCTTAGTCCGTTCAAAAACCAATCGCTCAATCAGTGGTGTCTGCGGCGGAATCGGAGAGTATCTTGGTGTTGACCCTGTCATTTTCCGCTTGGCATGGGTGATATTGACCATCTGTACAGTGGGAATGGGTGTTTTGGGGTATATAATTGCCGCCTTAATCATTCCTGAGCAAATGGATTAATTAAAAGCCGTCGAAAAAACCTGATTTTTTGAGCGCGGGTCTGAGCGCCAGATAGATTGACACGGAAACGGCAGTCGAAGCTACGGCATTAATGCTTGAAGCGACGATATTATAAGCCAATCTAAGTTCAGCCGCGGGTTTACCGAGAATCAAAAGATTATAAAAATAATTTACAAGCGGTGAAAAGATAAAGTTAAAAATCAAACCACCCATAGCGGCCAAAAGAACCCATTTAAACAATTTCTTTTGGTCGCTTTGTTGATTTATTTTGCCGATTCGATGCGCGATAAAACCGCTGATTAAGCCGATACCTAACTTAAGGATGAAGGTCGTCGGGGCATAAATGATGAAGTTGGCATCCATCAAATCAGCGATCACCATCCCCAGCGCGCCGCCCAAACCGCCATAGAAGCCTCCTATCAGAAAGGCGCCCAAAACAACGACGGCATTCCCTAAATGGACGGCGCTCATATTTCCGGGCATCGGAATTTTTAAAAAGGTAAAAGCGACAAATGATAAAGCGGCAATTACTCCTGCGGAAGTTAGTTTTCGAATAGTTGTATTTTTCGGCATAGTTTTATTATTCCTTTTGCAATTAGTATTAATTCATTATTATAATGCAAAATGGACTTATTAAAAGAGCCAATTTAGGAATATTTAACCATGCCAATCACGGCTTTTATACAGCCCAGCTATTCAGATATTCGGCCTGTTCTTTCGATAACCGATCAATCGTAATCCCCAGTGAACCAAGCTTCCTTAGTGCGACATCTTGGTCGATTGAAACGGGAACATCCATAATCATTTTATCTGCTTTTCCTTTATTCTCGACCAAATAGCAGGCACTCAAGGCCTGAATCGCGAAACTCATATCCATGATTTCCGCAGGATGACCGTCTCCTGCGGCTAAATTAACCAATCTGCCTTCCGCCAATACATAAAGCCATTTATTACCCAGTCGATAACCCATAATATTCTTACGTTTCTCATCGATTTCATCAGCGATTTCCGCAAGCCGCGCAACATTTACCTCAACATTAAAATGTCCGGCATTGCACATAATCGCCCCATTTTTAATTAAATTAAAATCTTCTTCGCCGATAACATCATTACATCCTGTTACGGTAATAAAAATATCACCCAAAGGGGCGGCGCTCTTCATTTCCATTACCGCGAAACCATCCATATAGGCTTCAATCGCTTTAACGGGATCGATTTCGGTAACGACGACATTAGCGCCGAAACCTTTTGCTCTCATCGCAACGCCCTTACCACACCAGCCATATCCTGCGACGACCACGGTTTTCCCGGCGACGGATAAATTCGTCGTCCGGTTG
>JGI24695J34938_10003634_pt1 | contig 10585 bp, 10 predicted proteins | sample TergutCo191P3_FD_34938 | JGI IMG/M metagenome (IMG submission 34938) | reverse complement strand
TAAACCCCTGGTTATGAATGGAACAACAAAAAGCTGAGGTTTTAGATGGTCATGAGGCTGCGTAGTCGGATTCTACAAGCGTTTCCGCTGCCCCGCCACCCTCCCCGTGCCGGATTATAACGAAAATAGTTGGTCAAGTTTAGCCCTTTAGGGAGGGTTCTTCATAGGTCGGTTTACGCTATTTTTTATCAACTAATTGTTGATGATAATTCTTAAATATAGTATCTATTGTTTTTCCAAATCCTTGATAAATATCATCTGTATATTTCTCTAATATGCTGACAACATTGTCGGGAATAATTGTTTCTGGTTTTAATAATTCATAAGCATCTATATTTAGGGCATCTGCCATTTTAGCCAAAGTAACAGGGGAGACCCATTTTTTACTGTTTTCGATGTCACTTAAGAAAGGTATGGATATATCGATAAGTTCTGCAAATTCAGCTTGTGATAATTTTCTATAACCCCGGAATTTTTTGATGTTTTGACTTAAAATAGCCCTTAAATCTCGTTCAATCATTATTTAACCCATAGAGAATTAAGTATGCTTTTGGCTTGACAAAAATCAAATAATCTATCATATTAAGTATATTAGCCAATAGAGAAGAGGTATATATGCATAGAATGTTACATGTTACCGGTGTTTTTTTAGGTATGCTTATATTTTTAGGTTGTAAATCGTCCCCTGCTCCCGAAATAGAATCCCGGATGCCACTAACAGTAGCTATTGCCCAGAGATTAAGTACATCAGATAGCAGCCTAAGGGGAATGGATCGTCTTCAACTATATTTATTTGGACGTATTACACTGGAGCGTGAACATTCTGAGACCAGCCAGGAAATAGATCATGGGGTAGGAAGGATGATAAATGAACATATAAGGGATACTATAATTATTCCTGATCGAACTCCCTGTCTGGCAATAAATGTTGACCAAAAGGATAATGATATATTTTTTTATATAGCTTTTGATGAGAGTGAAAAAAGTAATGAGAATGGAAATCTATTAAAATTTTCAAGTAAAGCTGATAATCCCGATGGATTTTTCGAATTACAGTTTAATCATAACGATGATGAACCGCTGAGTGGTGATGAAAAAGGCTCTCTTAATTACAAAGGCAACACCTACAAAGTAAAATATGTTGGGGATATAAAACCTCATTTATTAGTACAATTAACTCTTCAAAATAAAGACACTCCAAACATGGATGTTTTACATGGAATAATAGTAAAATAGATTATTTCCCTAATGCTTAAAATGCCTGGTGCCGGTAAAGACCATCGCGATGCCGTGATTGTCGCAGGCTTCTATTGACAGTTTATCGTTTACCGAGCCGCCGGGCTGGATGATTGCCCTGATACCCGCTGCCGCAGCCGCTTCTGCCGCATCGGCAAAGGGGAAGAAGGCGTCCGAAGCGAGAACCCTGGCCGGAGTAGTTTTCCTGAGTGTTTCTGCGCTCCGTTCCAGTGACTGTACCGTCGGCCAAATCCGGTTTACCTGCCCTCCGTCTATGCCAGCCGCCGCCTCGTCTTTGACGATCATGATCGCGTTTGATTTTACAAAAGTTACCGCCCTCATGCCAAAGATCATATCCCGCAGATCTTCGGCGGCGGGAGCGGTTTTTGTTGCCACTTCCCATTTTTCCAGGAGCCTGCGGTCGGTCCCCTGAACCAACAGGCCGCCGTCTACGGCGATACATTCATGCGATTCAACCGGCGCTTGCGTTAGTTTGATTATGCGGAGGTTCTTTTTCCGTTTGAGAATTTCCAGGGCGTCCGGTTCAAAATCCGGGGCCGCGACAATTTCCAGAAACAGTTCGCCGAGTTTTACCGCTGTTGCCATGTCAACGGCGGCGTTACAGGCTACAATGCCGCCAAATATAGAGACCGGATCACAGGCGTATGTTTTTTCATAGGCTTCTATCAGCGAATTCCCCAGGGCGATGCCGCAGGGGGTGTTATGCTTTACCGCTACGCAGCAGGTTTTGGCGGCCCCTCTTGCCGCTTCCGGAACCAGCAGCCGCACTTCATCCTCGCCGGCAGGGGCGATCCCGCAGGAAGGTAGGCCGAAGGCGCAGGTCGCCTTCCATGCCAGATCCAAATCCCTGATATTATTGTATCCCAGTTCTTTTCCGTGAAGCTGCTCCATGCTGCCCATAACTCCGGAGCGGTCTGCATGCAGATAGAGCGCCGCAGACTGGTGACTGTTTTCGCCGTAACGGAGGCTCTGCCTTTTTTGCAGCGGCATGGGCCAGTACCGGGGATATTCCTCGTCAAGGAGGCAGCGGGCGATTGCTGCGTCATAGGCTGATGTCAAATCGAAGGCTTTGCCTGCAAGCCGCCGCCTCAATTCCATCGGAACACCTTCATTGTTAAGGCCGCTTATGACTTCGGCATAATCGGCGGGATCGGTAAGGGCAATAACGTTGCGGTAATTTTTTGCCGCCGAACGCAGCATCGCCGGCCCGCCTATGTCGATAAATTCCACGGTTTCTTCCAAGGGCAGCCCTTCCTGTACTTTTTCAAAAAAGGGATACAGGCTGACGCATACAAGATCGATGGTTTCAAGGCACAGCGCTTTTAAGGTATCAACATGGCTTTGCGTGTCGCGGCGCGCAAGCAGTCCGGCGTGAATTGCCGGGTGAAGTGTTTTTACCCTGCCGTCCAGGCATTCCGGAAAACCGGTAACCGAGGAAACATCGGTAACTATTAATTTATTTTCCTGCAAATATTTTGACGTGCCGCCGGTCGAAATTATCTCCCACCCTGCGTTATGTAAATACGACGCAAGCTCCAGAATGCCGTCTTTATAATACACGCTGATAAGCGCACGTTTTTTCATATCCCTTTTCCAGGCTTAACGCTTGTCCTTCCGCTGCCTGATGATAAAAAGCGGATCGAAATACTTTTCCATTTCAATTTTTTTCATCAGGAACCGAAGGGCATAGCGGTAAACAATGAAAGCGATAACCATGGCGGCGATAAAAATAAGCGGGAAGGACCACATCTGGGTACCCTCGGGCAGCAGTTTCAAAGCGAATTGCGCGTAAATGATCAGTAACAACAGGAACGATAATACGGTAACTAGAATATTAAACAGGGTGGCGCCCAGAATGAACAGGACGGTATTTAGTCTTTTATTCATTTAGGCTCTGTCCCCGCCCTGTTTGATTTTCCGTCGATAATGATGGTGACAAATAACAGGATACAGCAGACCACTACGCTTGAATCGGCAACATTGAAAGTCGGCCAGCGCTCAAAACCGAACAAGCCGTAAAATTTTACGCTGATAAAATCCACAACGCCTTCGGGACGAAAAACGCGATCTATGATATTGCCTATTCCGCCGCCAAGTATCCCCGCGACAGCCCAACGCTGCAGGCGGGTAAAATCGTTTGATCTCAGGTAGTACCACAGCAAAACGCATAATACCAGTATCGGCAAAATAATAAAAACCACCGGCTTTACCGGATCGGGAATATTGGTACCCAGGCTGAATGCTATTACCTTGTTGCGCACATGGTAAATTTGCAGAAAATCATTTTTAAAAACATCGATAATCATGCTGCCAATCGGCCAATTTGCCGCTATATACATTTTAGTACACTGGTCAACCAGAATAATAATTCCCGTCAACAGCAGCGGCATTACCCGCGCCTTGTCACATTTCATACATACTCCGTCTCTGTTAAATTTTACAGCCCTGTCGGGACATCTATAAATTCTGTGTCAATATTTAATTCTTCGGCGCAGTGACGCATAACCGAACGGGCCCCCCAGACCTCGGTGGAATAATGCCCGCCGGCAATCATGTTCAGTTTTCCTTCAAGACATTCATGGTATACCTGATGCGACATTTCGCCGGATATATACAGATCAATGCCCTCGTTAATTGCCTGCCTGGCCTCGGTTGCCGCGCCGCCGGAAACTACCGCGCAGGTGGTATTTTCTTTTTTGCCAAACGGATAAACACCCAGAGGCGGGCGGTTGGTAAAGGCAATCATTTGCACTGCCTGGTCGGTGGTTACCGGCTGGGGGAAAAAACCCTTGTACCCGATTTTTCTGCCGTGGTACAGGCCGAACGGCTCAATATTCTCAAGCCCCAGCAATCCTGCCAATGCGGCGTTGTTCCCCATCTGAGGGTGCTGATCCAGGGGCAGGTGTACCGCGTATAGGCACATGTTACAGTCAAGCAGGAATTTTATGCGCTGCCGGTGGTTCCCTTCTAGCCGCACGGGCGCGCCCCAGAACAGCCCGTGATGCACAAAAAGCATTCCCGCGCCCAAAGCCGCCGCCCGCTCAAAGGTTTCCATGCTTGCGTCAACCGCAAAGGCGATTTTGCCGATTTCGCCGCCGTCATTATCAACCTGAATGCCGTTTTGGGAATCGTCGATTCCCGCAAAACTGTCTATCTCCAGAAAACTTCTGAAAAAAGAATCCAGTTTCGCGCTGGTGTACCTGCCCACACCGGAAGTATATAATAAAAAAGGAATTTTATACCAGAGTACTAGGTTCATTTATTCTTTTTTGTTATACTGGCGCTATGAACAGTAACGTATTTACATTGATTTTTGCACTTGGCATGCTGCTTGTTATCTGCATCAGTTCCTGTGCCAGAAACGGCAGTTCAAACAGGCAGACGCCCGTTAATTTACAGGCAAGCGCGGGAACCCCGACGCAGGGTTCGGCAGGGGAGTCGTTTTCGGCAGGTTCGAACGATTCAGCGTATGGGAACGGGTTGTTCGCCAGAATAAGCACCGACAGGGGTGATATTGTTCTGCAGCTTGAGTTCCAAAAAACGCCGCTGACGGTTTGTAATTTTGTCGCTCTGGCGGAAGGCAAGATGAACATCACCAACGGCAAGCCGTATTACAACGGCCTTACGTTCCATCGGGTTATTCCGGATTTTATGATACAGGGCGGTGACCCGCAGGGAAACGGCACCGGCGGTCCGGGCTATCGGTTCCCCGATGAAATAGTCCCCTCGCTCAGGCACAACGGCCCCGGAATCCTTTCCATGGCGAATGCCGGGCCGGGAACCAACGGCAGCCAGTTCTTTATAACCCACAAGGACACGCCCTGGCTTGACGGCAAACACACCGTTTTTGGCAGGGTGGTAGAAGGGCAGAATGTGGTCGATGCCATCCGGCAGGGCGACAGGATGAAAACCGTTGCCATTATCCGCAACGGCCCGCTGGCAAGCCAGTTTAAAGCGGATCAGGATGCGTTCGATTCCCTGCTCAGGGAGATGAACTCTTCCTCCGCCGACAAATCCAGAACGCAGCGTGACGCCGACGTTGCCCTAATTAACACAAAGTATCCCAATGCAAGCCAAACTGCTTCCGGAGTCAGGTATGTCATCGAAAAGAAAGGGGCCGGCAATAAGCCTGCCCCCGGAAAAACAGTGCAGGTAAACTACAAAGGCTCCTTTCTTTCCGGTCAGGTTTTTGACAGCTCGGATACGCAGGGCCGCCCGCTTGAATTCTCGGTGGGAGTCGGCTCCGTTATCAAGGGATGGGACGAGATGGTGCTGGATATGCAGGTCGGCGAAAAGCGGGTGGCGATTATCCCGCCGGAACTGGCCTACGGCGAACGGGGCGCCGGCAACGGCATTATCCCCCCGAACAGCTACCTTGTTTTTGAAATGGAACTTATTGGTGTAAAATAAATAAAATATATCAGGAGAGCATATGAGCAAACAATACGTGGAGAGAACGCTTGAAACGGTCAAAAAAAGATATCCCGGTGAAACTGAATTTCATCAGGCGGTAACGGAAGTGCTGGAATCGCTTATTCCGGTCATTGAAAAAAACCATGAATTTGAAGAGGCGGGAATTCTGGAAAGAATTGTCGAACCCGAACGGCAGATAATTTTCAGGGTTCCCTGGGTCGATGACAGGGGCAAAGTTCAGGTCAACCGGGGCATGAGGATGCAGTACAATTCCGCCCTCGGCCCGTACAAAGGCGGCATACGGTTCCATCCATCGGTAAACACCAGCATAATCAAGTTTCTGGGTTTTGAGCAAATTTTCAAGAATTCCCTTACCGGCCTTGCGATGGGCGGCGGAAAAGGCGGGGCGGATTTTGACCCCAAAGGCAAATCCGACAATGAAATAATGCGCTTCTGCCAGAGTTTTATGACCGAGCTGTACCGCCATATTGACGCCGATACCGACGTTCCCGCAGGGGATATCGGAGTAGGCGGCAGGGAAATCGGGTTTATGTTCGGCCAGTATAAAAGAATTAAAAATATCTTCCACGGCGTTTTAACCGGAAAAGGGCTTCTGTACGGGGGCTCTCTGGCAAGGACTGAAGCGACCGGGTACGGGTGCGTGTATTTCTGCGATGAAATGCTGAAAGACAGGCAGTTGAGTTTTGAAAACAAAACGGTGGTTATTTCCGGATCGGGCAACGTCGCCATTTACGCCGCGCAGAAAGCCCAAAGCCTCGGGGCGAAGGTTGTCGCAATGTCGGACTCGGGCGGCTATGTGCATGATGCCGGCGGCATTAAACTGGACGTTATAAAACAATTGAAAGAGGTTGAACGGAAACGAATCAGCGAATATGCCAATGAGGTAAAAGGCGCCAAATATACCGAGGGCTGTTTTGACATTTGGAGCATACCCTGCGATGTGGCGCTGCCGTGCGCTACACAAAACGAGCTTGACGGCAATGCCGCGCAGAAGCTTGTTAAAAACGGCTGTATAGCCGTTGCCGAAGGGGCCAATATGCCATCTACCCCGGACGCGGTAAAGGTGTTTTTGGACGCGAAAACCGCCTACGGGCCCGGTAAAGCCGCCAATGCCGGCGGCGTTGCCACTTCCGGCCTTGAAATGGCCCAGAATTCGCAGCGGCTGTCATGGACATTTGAAGAAGTTGACGCAAAACTCCACCAGATAATGGTAAATATTCACGCGGCGGCAAAAAATGCCGCGGCGGAGTATAAAACCCCTGGCAATTTGGTTAACGGCGCAAATATTGCCGGTTTTCTTAAAGTTGCCCGCGCGATGCTTGCGCAGGGGGTATAACAAAAAAAAACCCAGCACCCGAAGGTGCTGGGCGCCTTTCCGAGACACGCGTAATTATTGTAGAAGCTGAAGAACCGTTTGTCCTTTCTGATTGGCCTGCGCAAGTATGGCAGTTCCAGCCTGATTGAGGATCATGTTTTTAGTATAGCTGACTGTTTCATTAGCCATATCTGTGTCCCTTATGCGGGATTCAGAGGCTTGAATATTCTCGGCTCCGATTTGGATGCCGCGAATAACGTGTTCCAGGCGGTTCTGATAGGCGCCAAGGTCTGCTCTTTGTTTATTGACTTTCTTGAGCGCTGCATCCAGGGTTCCAATGGCACGATTGGCGCTGTCCGGTTCGGACAGCGAAATAAAGGTATCGTCACCAACGTCCCGGATCCCAAGACCCTTCGCGCTCATGGTGCCGATATACACTTGTGACCGCTGGTCCATGTTGGCTCCGATGTGGAACCACATAGATGCGGTAACCACGTTTTGACCCACTGCGCGGGCAAAACGACCGGTTAACAGATTCATTCCGTTGAATTGGGCATGCGAGGCGATCCTGTCTACCTCTGAGACCAAAGCCGAAACTTCGATCTGGATGTACATGCGATCCTCTTCGGTATAGATACCGTTGGATGCCTGCACCGCCAATTCGCGGAGACGCTGGATAATATCTTCGGATTCCTGGAGATAGCCTTCCGTTACCTGAATGAATGAAATACCATTCTGGGCATTAAATGCCGCCATATTCAGACCACGGATTTGAGCGCGCATCTTCTCAGAAACAGCGAGTCCCGAAGCATCATCACCGGCGCGGTTGATGCGTAAGCCGCTCGACAGTTTTTCCATATTTTTATCCAGGTTCAACTGGGTAACTTTGAGGGATCTGTCGGCAAACATCGCACTTAAGTTGTGATTGATAATCATAATTCACTCCTTTGGCTTTTCCGGCATATTACTGTCATCGACAGCTTGTATTGCCGCGGCTTCCATGCCGTATTGCAGAGTAATCGGCATTTACGCAGGTAAATGCCTGTTGTGCCATGTGTTTCGCAATGAAACACGAACCCTCGACCCACCTGTCCCCGGAAGGGTGAGGATATCCGGACAAACCAAGGAGACTCAACGAGTGCATGGTTTATTCCGGCTCTATTTCAATATCGGAGTTTGAAAAAAAGGCTTTAGAGAAATTTGGTTTTTTCGGCAGGATACCCGGCGGGCTGCCCTGGTGCGGATTTGCGTAAAACCCGGATGCATAATTGCCGATTATAGTGTATAATAGTTTATGGAGAAATACATGAAAAAACTGTTTTTGGGGTTTATTATCTGCGTTGTCGCTTTTTCTCTCTTGGACTGCGGCAAGAAAACTATTAATAAAAACCAGTACGCCGCAATCGATCCGTTTGATTACAAACTGGATGAAAGAAAAGCGTCAAACGGCGCTGTACGGAAATTCAAGTCCGTTGTTAAATTTGGCCTCCGTCACGAACATGCATTGACTTTTTACAGCCTTGACGGGTTAACAACGCTTGACTTAACTCTTGGCGGAAGCATAAGCGAGCCGAAGCCGGGCCAGATTGTTACCATCTACTATACCGCGACCAAGAAGATTATAGACACGCTGGTTCTTGATGAAATAGATGAAACTATTACTACCGAAGAGGGTATCAACCTGGTTAAATCAAGTATCTTCGCATCCGGCGTTGATAAGGCCGGTTATAAAGAGATAGATCCCTTTGATTACAAAATGGAAGCGGAGCTCGCTCAGTTGGGAGATACGCGGAAGTATAAATCGGTGATGCTGTTTTCTGCCCAGAATGCCATTACCTATTATTTTTCCTCCCCTGCCGGAGGGACAATGCTCTCCATGCGGGCGGCGCAGCGTTTTCCTGTCCTTACCGAAGGCCAGGGGGTCACTGTTTATTTTACAGCTACAAAGGGAGTAGTGGATTCATTGTCTCTTGACGCTATAGAGTTTTAATCAATGCCTTTAGCCGCCAAAGCGGATGCCGTTAACAGGCAGCTTGAGCGGCTAATGCCTGTACTCACGCCTCTGGGCGTTTTGCTGGGTTTTTGTTTCTCTGGAACGTTTCTGCACCTGCGGCCGTTTGTCCCCTGGCTGTTCGGTCTGATAACCCTAACCGGCGCGTTGAAACTGAAGATTGCCGAATTCGGCAATACCGTTCGCAGTCCCGTTCCCATAGCGGCATTCTTTATTTCCACCCATGTAGTGATGCCGCTGTGCGCCATGCTCGCCTCTTCTGTTTTATTTGCCGAGGATCCGAATATCACCGCCGGTTTTATCCTGTTGTTTTCCGGTCCGGCAGCCGTTTCGAGTTTTATATGGGTAGCCATGTTTTTGGGAGACAAGGCCCTGTGCTTAACGCTGATCCTGCTGGACACCCTGCTTGCGCCCCTGGTAGTGCCAGGAACGGTCTTGCTTTTGATGGGAACGAAAGTGTCAATGGATATGACAGGCATCGCCGTTTCGCTTATCCTGATGGTAGTAATCCCGACAATAATTGGCGTTGCCGTTAATGAGACTAGCCGGGGTAAAATTCCCGCCCTGGCCTGCCCGTATCTGAACCCGATTTCTAAAATGTGCCTTATTCTGGTCATTGCCGCCAATACCTCGCCGGTAGCGAAGATGATCCGGTTCGAGCCGGTTGTCCTGAAGGTTGCCGGGGTAAGTATCGTATTAACATTCGGGGGCTTTGTAATATCAAAACTTGCCGCCGCCGCCATCAGGTGTAATACGGAGAAAAGCGTTGCCCTGCTTTTTACCGGCGGCCTGCGGAATATCAGCGCCGTAACCATCATCGCGGTAACCTTTTTCTCCGAGGCCGCCGCCCTGCCCGCCCTGCTGGGCATTGTGTTTCAACAGACCGTTTCGGTAGTAATGGGAAAACTGCTTATAAAAAAACCGCCTTTGAATCAAGGCAATGCACAAAAATAATTGACGTAAAATGGTAAAATTATTATAGTAAAGGGCAAGTTATGATTCCTCCTTTGTCGCCCTATCATCAGGGTAAAGCCCGCGCAGTGTTTAATTTGTTCAACGTGTTTAATTCACTCTCGTGGAGTTTTTTGGTGGGGAGCATTGTCACCTTGTTCGCCCTGCGCCTGGGAGCGTCTTCCACCTACATCGGAATACTCAGCGCCCTGCTCTATATGTCGTTCTTTTTTCTTCCCCTGGGGAAGGTGCTCGCCCACAAATTCAGCATCATCAGAATTTTTAGTTTTGCCTGGATAATGAGGGCGGTGGGAATGCTCCCGGTAATCTTCGCCCCGCTGGCGGTGTACTTTGGATATTTTGACGTGGCCCTGGCCCTGACCATGCTGGGCGTGGCGCTGTTTCATTTTTTCCGGGGCATCGGGATGATCGGCAATAACCCTGTCCTGAGCCATCTTTCTACAGGGCCCGACAGGGGCAGTTACATGACCCAGATACAGATCATCAACAGCGCGACGGGGATGCTGTCCGGTTTTGCTATTGCCATTATTCTTGGTAAAGACCCGCCGTTGTTTCTCTACTCAATTATAATGACGGCGGGGGNTGTCTGCGGTATT
>JGI24695J34938_10003628_pt1 | contig 10605 bp, 8 predicted proteins | sample TergutCo191P3_FD_34938 | JGI IMG/M metagenome (IMG submission 34938) | reverse complement strand
TCCTGAATTTTTTTCTGCGTATAATCTGTGGAGTAAAATAAAACGCTACGGCTGGCCGCACGGATCGGCTTGGATAGATGAGCCTGCTTCTCTAGTAGAGCTTGTAGAATTATTTGATATAGAGTTACAGCTCTTAAAGGAAAAAGATCGTAATGCAGGTGAAAGACGAGCTGCGGGTACTGGTAGAAGCTGAAGTAGCCCGCGCAATCGAAAATTTTAAGAAGCTCTCCGACGGCGTTGATGAATCAGAAAAGAAAACTATATCCCTTGGAGAAGCTCTCGACTCATTATCAAAAAAATCATTAGTTATTTCAGGCGTTCTTGGCGGCGCGGGAATCGCCGCAATTAAATTTGCAGGCGAAAATCAAAAACTGCAATTATCACTAAAAAATATGTTAGGCTCCGCCGAAGAGGCTTCTGTCGTTTTTGAAGAATGGCGTAAGCTTGGAGCGTCTCCCGGCTTAAACGCTGATGAAGTTTTCACTCTCGGCAAAGCAATGGTAAACATGGGGCATGAAACCCAATATGCCGCAGATACAATAAAAATGTTAGGTGACATCGCCGCGGGAACAGGAGTGTCCTTCGGTGAATTATCCGGCTCTTTCGAACGCGCCCGCGCAATGGGGAATCTTACAACGCGCGATCTTGTCCGATTGCAGCAGCAGGGAATCCCGATAGTTAAACAATTAGCGAAAGAATTAAATACCTCCGAAGAAAATATCAAACAAATGGTGGCAGAAGGTAAAATCGGTTTTGCCGAAATGGAAAGAGCTTTTAAATCGATGACTGCTCTGGGCGGACAATTCGCAGGGATGATGGATGAACTGTCAGGCGGAGTGCTGGAAAAATTTTCATCTGCCGCTGATGACGCGAAGCAGGCTCTAGCTTCTTTCGGAGAGCTGCTGCTTCCGATGGCGACAGAGGTGTTAAACGGCGCAAGCTCGATGCTGCAAGGCATCACAAATATGGATGAGGGGACAAAAAGATTTGTTTTAGGTATGGGCAGCGTGGTTGCGGTATCGGGACCTGCCATAGCGGCGATTAAAGGTATAGGCGCGGCGATGGCGTTTGTCGCTGCAAATCCTTTTGTTCTTGCAATCGGCGGAGTTATTACGGCAGCAGGTCTTGTTGCCGGTATTATTCATAAACAAGCAAATGCGTATGAAGATTTACAAAATGAAATTAAGAAAACTGATAGAGCCGCTAAAGATATTCTTTCCGCATATTCAGGCGGTAATGATGAAAAGCTACTGGATGAAAAAACAACCAGAGAATTAATAAAATTATATCCTGAATTGAGCAAGGTTATTAAAGCTAATAATATTACAGTAAGAGAAGCTGAAGAGGCTCAAAAAGCAGCTAACGCTCAAAGGGTTATTAGTGCGGAACAAAACCGAATGGAAAGGTTAAAACGCGAACAGGATGCTCTTAGAAATATATTAAAAGAAATCGAAATTGCCGAGGCTGGTTACCGTCGCGACCTGACGGCAGGAAATCAACGGGATGCCGATTCGGTGATGAAGCAGATGGAGCATTTCTATTCAGAAAGAGATAACCTTGTTAACAAAATATTCGATCTTCAATCAGATATAAATAATGCGCTTTTGAATGTGGGAAAATCTTTAAATTTAAATGGAACAATAATAGATATCCCTATAAAGGTAAATGTTGACGCTGCATCAATTAATGACATACATCCGCAGCTCGAAAACTTAAAAAAAACCTGGCAGGAATGGTTCGGAGAAATAACAAATATTGATTATACGCAAATTGGAACCAGCGGCGCGAAAGCTGCGCAATTATACATTGACGAATTTGAGCGCGGACTTAACGCTCAAAAAACAATCGCGCAGGTTTTAGGTGATCAACTTGATGTCGCAGGTGTGTTAAGAAGCAGACAGTCGGAAGTACAAAACGTTCTTGTAGAACTTTTATCAATAGATCCGGAAAAAATAGATCGTCCTTTTACATTAATACACACGGAAATTGAAAATCTCCTTGAACAATATCACAGGCTGGGTACTAAAGCAAAAGAACTTGAAGATAGTTTATTAATAACAGATACGATAGAAAGTTTAAGCAAGGAATTAAAGAATGTAGGAAAAGATCAATACGACCTCGCGCTGGCATCCATGGAGGCGGCAAACGCTACCGAAGTACAAATGGAAGAAGCCAGAAGACTTGTTATCGCGTTACGTGAAGCCAGAGACGCTTCCATAGATTTGAATGATGAATTAGAAAATATACTTTCTTTCCAAGGTTTTTTATCAAATAAAATCAGTGATGGTCTTTTAAACGTATTTCCAGAACTGGAAAAACAAGCCGCGCAGGCTTTAGGAAATATATCGGCGCAGCTTGCCTCTATTAGTTTTGACAGTATGTTAAACGGGCTAAGCGCGGTCGGAGAATTTTTTGCTAAAGGAAAAGACGGCGCTGATGATTTTAAACAGGCAATGGCGGATATGGCGCAGCAGATACTCGATCAGCTTCCTAATATGTTTCTGCAAGCCGGACTTCAGTTAATCGCGCAGGGGCAATGGGCTCTTGGGCTAGGTTTAATCGCGGCAGCCGGATCATCCGCTATAATCAGCGGTTTTGTTAGAGAAAAAACGGATGTTACCGCAAACGCTAAAGGAAACGCATTCGACGGCGGCGGTATTATCCCGTTCGCTTCCGGAGGAACATTTACAAATCAAATAGTTAATTCTCCTACATTTTTTAAACACGGCGGAAAGCTCGGCGTGATGGGCGAAGCCGGTCCTGAATCAATCATGCCGCTGAAACGAATGTCCAACGGCGATCTTGGCGTTGCCGCATCCGGCGGCACAGCGAATGTAACTGTTAATATCATTAATAAAACATCAGCTGATGTTCATCATGAAGAATATACCGACAGTGAAGGAAATAAGCAAATCGATGTAATAATCGGAAAGCTTATTGATAATCACATATCATCAGGCAAAGGGGACAGGGCTATGACGCGTTTTAATTTGCGCCCGGTAGGAGTATAACATGGCGGAAATAGTTTGGCCTGATTATTTACCTGTCACTATGCTTATGGAAGGGCTCACGGTTACCCGTCAGTCAAATATTATCCGTACGCAAATGGACGCAGGTCCGGGAAAAACACGCCGCCGTTATACCGCATCCGTTAAAAGGTTTGCAGGAAAAATTATTTTAAATGAAAGTCAGCGCCGTCATTTTGATGAGTTCTACAGAATCATTCTCGCTGACGGCGTTTTACGGTTTAATTTTACTGATCCTCAAACTCTTGAGACCGGTGAATTTCGCTTCGCACAGGAGCCTGTAGAAATTTCTGTTGACGGCTTGTTTGAAATATCAATGTCCCTGGAGCGGCTATGAGTAAATTATCAAAACCTGCAACCGAAGCTGCGTTAGCGCAGGAAACGGAAAAAGTATTTTTACACTTATTAACAATCGAAGTATCAGGCGGCGCTGTAATGAGGTTTGTAGATAATAATCAGAACGTCACATCCCGCGGAAACGTTTTTTATGCTGCAGCCTTCACAATAATTTTACCGGAACAGACGGATAACGCGCCGCGCCCGTGCCGACTTGCGATCGATAACACAGACTTGTCTATTTATAACGAAATAAAAAAAGCCGTGCATAAAGATATAACGGTGACAGTGTGCGTTGTCATGGCTGACACTCCCGATATATACGAAAGGGGACCTCTTCCGTACCGATTACGGAACGTTAGGGCAAACAAAGACACAATCGAAGGCGAAGTATTTGATTTTTATCTAATAGACAGAAAATTTCCGAAAGATACATACTCACCTGAAGATTTTGAGGGGATGTTTTTTTGATGTACGAATGGGTAAAAAAATATATAAGCATCCCTTTTGTTTCTAACGGACGCAGTATGAAAGGCTGCGACTGTTACGGTCTTGTGCGGTTAGTTTTGCATAACGAATATAATATTTATCTTCCGGAATTATCGGATGATTATAATAACGCATTAAATGTTAAAGAAACCGCGCGGTTATTTGCGGAGAATTTGCCGGTATTAACAACTGAAAAAATAAATAAACCGGAAGAAAAAGCATTAATAATAATCACCGAACACGGAGTACCGGCGCATATCGGAATTACAGCAGGCGGCGGTTATATACTGCACACAAGCATTAAAACAGGCAGCGTTTGCCAGAGAGAATCTCATCCCGGCATTCGCAGCCGTATAGAGGGGTATTATCGTGTCTGTTAAAATAATCGCTTGTCTTAATCCTGTAAAAAATGATCGAACTGTACTTGAAGCGGCGCCCGGTTCGATAAAAGATATAATTGTATCTCTTAACACAGGATTTCCTCTCTCGCAGGCTAGAGTTTCGCATAACGGAGAAATAATAAAAGATTTTAGTATAACCGCAAAAGACGGCGACACGTTATGGATAAAATTTGTGCCGTACGGAACCAATCGGGAAACCGGCATAGGAATGAAGCTTGGCGGCTGGGCTTTAATGATCGCAGGTGTTGTTTTAGGAGTAGCTACATCATGGACAGGTATAGGCGCCTTCGCAGGCACCGCTCTTTTTGGCGCAGGTCTTGGTCTGGCTTTAGGCGGAACTGTTTTATTAAATGTTAACATCCCTTCCTTCGATGATTATGAAAAACCAGACAATGATCCTTCAGTACGAGGAAGTAAAAATCAATCAAGACCTCACGGGAGAATTCCTGTTTTATTCGGGCGGCATCGTATATATCCTGATATTGCAGCTAATCCTTATACATCAATTGTCGGCAGTAATCAATATTTGACACAGCTTTTTTGCGGCGGTTATAAAGATTATGTTATCGATATAGAAAGTTTTAAGTTAGGTGATACAAAGCTGGTTGATTTATCGGCGACAAAAAACATTCAAAATATTCTTGCAAGAGGCGATCCTGTAATACAAATGGAGATATTGCAAAACGGCGAAGCTTCGGTCTTATACCCGCACTGTGTCCACGAAATTATAATTAACGCGCCGCTTCAGCATGAAATCGATGACGGAAACGGCGGGAAAACGTCAGGTGAAATAATCCGTACCACGCCTGATAATACCGACGAAATAAACGTTGATATTTTTCTTTTTAACGGAATCGGTAAATATAACGATAAAGGCAATCTTGAAGCGGCGTCTGTAGAGATCATTGCTTATTATAAAAATGTTAACGAAGAAAATTATCAGCCGCTGGGGTTTTTCAACAGCGGCAGTAATACGATATCAGGCTCATCGCTTAAAACAATGCGGTTTCAGATAACAAAACAGGGATTAAAGCCGGGGAAATATGACGTAAAAATTGTGCGTGAAACTGCTGATTCAACAGAAAGTAAAATAGTCGATTCTGTTCACGCAGGCTCAATCAGAGCGATAAAAACAAAAGATGCAGGCGGTAATCAAGTAAGACCAATCCGCGCGGAGAGGCAGAAAGATTTAACAATCATCGCGCTGCGTGTCATGGCAACAGCAAAACTTAACAATGTTATCGACAGTTTTAACTATACCGCAACTTCTAAACTTCTGGTGCATTCACCTAACGGTTCCGGTCCGCTTTACTGGCTTAGTACAGCGGAAACACAAAACCCCGCTTCCATGCTTCTTTACGCTTTACGCGGATACGCCGCACAACAGCAAGTCGACGCGAATCATATCGACTGGTTATCGATTGAAAATTTTTACGCATGGTGTGAAGAGCACAATTATTCGTGTAACGCTTATTTATCGGAATCGGTAACAATCGCGGAACTAATGCGGATGATAGGCAACACGGCTAGAGCTGATATTCTGCGTATCGATTCGAAAATTTCTGTCGTACAGGATATCGAACGCCCTTCGCCTGTACAATTGTTCACTCCCAAAAATTCAATCAGTTACAGTATTACAATGTTTAACGCTGACATTCCCGATGCTATATCGTTTCGTTTTATTGATGAAGACGCGGGATTTGCGCATAACGAAGCGCAGGTTTTTAACACACCTGACGGCAACCGCACTGAAGAACCTGATACCATTCAAAAAGCTGACCTATGGGGTATTACAAATAAAGACCAGGCTTTACGTATCGGTATGTACAATTACGCCTGTTTAAAAAACAGACCATTCTTACATTCTATAGATGTCGATTTAGAATATTTATTATGCAATAAAGGCGACAGGATTCAATATGCAGGTGATATCGCTCTTACAGGATCGGCTCAAGGAAGAATTAAAGGGCTTATATTGGCAGACGGTGTTTGTGTCGGAATCGATACAGACGAACCTGTCACGATGTATGAAGGGCAGAGGCATGCTGTAAGAATAAGATTATCTGACGGCACTATTCTTTTGAGAGAAGCGGTATTTTCAGGCGGCATCCGCCGTGAGAAATTTATACCTTATTATCCTGTTGATGACAGCGGCGATGATTTATTCGAACCTTTTATCGAAGATATGTACGCTGTTGACGAGTTTAATGTCTATTACGAACCGCAAAATACAATTTTATTTTTAGAGCCGTTAGGTGCAAATAATGTTCCGAGAATCGGAGATATTTACGCGTTTGGAATACGCGGATATGAAGTTATCGATTTAATAATCACCGACATTCAGCCGGGACAAAATTTATCGGCGTTTCTCACATGCGTCGAATACAGCCCAGAAATTTTCGGCGTCGATAAACCGGGTTTTGTTTTGCCTGATTTTATTAACAGAATATCGCCTGTCTCCGGCGCGGTTGATTCCGGTATTGTAAATCCTGTTAACTGGAAACACTTCGCGCTTTTTAACGACAAAGAAGAAGAACCGCCGCGCCCCGGTAATGACTGGTATAATAACGGATGGTATCAGTCGCAGAACTTTAGATCGCTTTGGCAGTCTGTAAAAATAGCCGAATCGATGGACAGCGGCGAATGGGGACTGCCTGTAAGAATTAAAGCTCACCGCGGAACTGATGACATTACTCCTATTTGGCTCACTCTTACTCCTCAAAATATTACGCTCGAAACTGACGGCGACGGTATAATTCTGGCAGGTCTTTTTCCTTTAACCATTCAAGCGAGATTATTACAGTGGAACTCTCTTTTGACTAATGTAACATATTCTATTTTGAACGCTCCGTCAGGGATAACAATTAATGCGAACGGTCTTATTACTGTAAACGCATCCGCTAATCTTGCTGTTGATAACAATTTTACTGTTAGAGCCGAATATAATAATTCACTTTATACTTCTGTTTTAAATATAAAAAAGGATGTAAGAAGTTTTTCGCCGACATATTTAGGAACAGTATCTAATTTACAGCTAACGTCGGCTGCTATATTTATTGTAAACGGTAAACAGCCGGGTTCTGTTACGGCTTCGCAAGGGGACTTTGTTCTTGCGATTGCTGCGCTTCATAATCGAGCGGCAGGCAGCGTGTTTCAATGGACCGGTCTTGCCTGGGAATACAGACCGCCCGGCACTCACTCTGATTTGTATATGCGCTGTTTTAAAGACGGTCTTGATGTTCCGGGATTAGCTCAAGATATCGGCTGGTTTGGCGCAGTGTTTGCCGGGTTACTTGTTGCGCAGAAAGGTTTTATTGAGGAGTTAGCCGCGCAGGTTATTACTTTAAGAAAAGGAGGAGTAATACAAAGTGAAACAAAAGATGCTAATGGAAGTCCATTGTTTAGATTATATGCTAATGGATTATTTGAAGCATTGAATGCGAATATTGCAGGGCATATAAATGCAGAGAGTGGTTTTATAAATAACGCTACAATAGGAAAGGAAGTCGTATTTCTTGGAACAATTAATTCTGGACCACTTTTTGCTGCTAGTGATACCCAAATACCTTCACCGGCAATTACATTTCAACAAGGAGCTAGAATTTCTGTAATACATAATCATTATGGTATTGGAACTCATCCTGTTACAGGTGGTAGCTTTGGGAATATTAATGGATTAACTATAATTCAAAACACTCAATCAACTTACGCAGGAGCAGTTCGTTTCTCAACAATTTTAATTTTTAATAACGGACAACAAGTAGTAATATCTGATGGTGATCCATTTAGCGGTGGTGGAGGTCAAACAATTTTAAGTAACGGACAAAGAACCATTTTGCAAACATTAATAGCAGGAGGAGGCGAAGCTGGGCAGACACTACGTTTTAATAATTTACCTACAGGTGGTGGTGGATACTTACCAGGAACAGTTTATAGAAATGGTAATCAATTAATGATTGTATGAAGCATTTACTATGCCATATGGCTCAATTGAAGAGTCTTGCTCAACTAAAACATCATCAATATATATCTCTACAGTTATTTCACCAGTTGCAGATAAATTCTTTGCAGTAATATAAAGTTGTTTTTTTTGTTTAGAATGAAAAATAATATTATAAGGTACACCTACAACGACAGGATTGGTCAACCAACCATTTTCATTGTAATATGATATTTGTGCTGTTGGTACAGTTCCTGTTATTCTATACTCAAAAGCTGTTCCAAAATCACATGAAACAAAAATTATACAAAAAACCAATAAAACAAAAAATATTTTTTTCACAGAAACCTCTTAAATTAATTTTAAGGCTTTATCCCATTTAGGGCAAGCGGTTTTTTTATCTGATAGAATTACCACATGGCATACGAAAAAACATATTGGGAATCAAGAGAAGGCACACATCTTAACCGGTTTGAAAAAGAACAGGATACGCCAAAATCAGTCATTTTACAGAATTCACCCGGCTCTGTGACAAGAAGAGGTACGCAGTTCACCGTCAATAATATGAACAAAATAGAAGAAGGCATTTTCACTGCGCACGAGATGATTTCCGCTGCAAATACAAAGATTGAAGCGGAAGCAAAAACACGAGCCGCGGCGGATCAAGCGTTATCGCAAGCGGTAACGGCGGAGTCGGCAGCAAGACAAGAAGCGGATCAATCGCTATCGCAAGCCATTGCGACGGAAGCTGAACAGAGGAAAGCGGCGGATGATGCTTTACAAACAGAAATTTTAAATACAATCTTCCCTGTCGGCGAAGTCGTCGTACAGTATCCGAACACGATGAGCCCGAAAGAAAAAGGTCTCTCCGGGGACTGGCGTATCTGTAATGATAAAGCGTACAGATATTTGTTAAGACAAGAAGTTCCTGTGAATTACACCGTATACACTCAAGGAGCAAATTACGCCGTCGGCGCATGGGTGATGTATCATCTCCCCGGCGATGACTGGAATTTTTTCCAAGCAAGAGCCGCGATAACAAATGCACCCGCGCAACTTAATCCTGTTAGCTGGACAGAGATGAGAGACGGATCAATCGTTGATCAAAGATTTTTACACGGCTACACCGACGATGATTTTAAAATCGGTACTAAAGTACCTGACGGCGAATATGCCGGTTATTATGTTGCGGCAATATATGTATACGGCGGAAAATATGCCGGTGTAGCCGGAGGAAACAGACCGACCTTTGGTTCCGCCACTGCCGGAGATAGGATAAGGAATATTTCTGGTAGTTCAGGAAGCTTTCCACAATACGATCCTATTTATAGAGACGGTTCATTACTTACTGGTTATGCTGATTACGTGGGATCATTATATGGAACTACAAGCTTACAAATGGGATTAAAGACTATAAGAGACGGCACAGTAGGATTAAATGCTAGTAGGCAAGTTCCAACAGGTAACGACAACGCAGGTCGAACATTTCCAATACTTCTTTGGCAGAAAGTAGCTGCTTAACTAAATTTTAGTATGATAATATATAAATAAATTTCGGAGGGAAATATTATGGAAAATAAAAATGAATTTGTAACATGGTGCAAAATTGTTGACGGTTATTATACCGATGTTATCGAAACATCCGGCAACACGCCTAAAGGTGACGGTTGGGTAAAATGCCCTAAGCATGTAATTAATAATATAAATAAAAAAAGAGAATGGTTCGATAATGACCACAATCCAATCGATGAAAAAATATTAATTGAAAAAGGTATACGCAAAGACAATCGAGGAATTTGGTATAGCAAAGAAAACAGAGATGATAATATCCAAATTAATGAACTCGATGAGATTATTAATGACGATTACACAAAAGAAGTTCCTTTAGAAAATGAAGTTTTTCAGTTTTTTGATAAGTCTAAAAACAAATGGGTTGTTGATACTAAGAAAAAAGAGCGTGCGGAAAAAGAACGCGAGCTTAATAAATTAAAAGCCGAAATAATTGAAAATGAAAGAAAACTTATCAGACCTTTAAGAGCGATGCAAAAAGGCAGAGCCACTGACGAAGACATAAAAATGTTTGATAAATTAGATTCAGATATAGAAAACGCCCGACCAAAAATAATTGAACTTGAAGCAGATTTAAAAAGCGCGTAACAGAGAAGAAAGAAAAGCTTTAATGAATAAAAATTGACACGATAAAACCCTCAAAAACACTGTATAACATTGGTTAAATGTGCGTTTTTGCCAAACTAAAAATATCACTTTTAATTATAATTATTGTGTCATATCTGGGTATAATTAATAAGATTTAAAACATCATCAAAAGATGTTTGACAAGTGGAAAAAAGAATTTAATGAAGTGAGACCGCATGAGGCGCTGGGAATGAGAACGCCGAAAGAATATTATGTG
>JGI24695J34938_10003627_pt1 | contig 10606 bp, 9 predicted proteins | sample TergutCo191P3_FD_34938 | JGI IMG/M metagenome (IMG submission 34938) | reverse complement strand
AAACGCGTTTCTTGAGTCAATGGCGGAAGCCGCGAAATCAATTGTCGAAGCCGCTAACGGCAGAATACTTTACATCAATGTAATGAACCATCTTTCCGTTGACTGCGACTGCAACGGAAGACCCGCGGCTCCGACGATGGCTGATATCGGCATACTCGCTTCCCTTGATCCTGTCGCCTTGGATCAAGCCTGTATAGATTTAGTTTACGCGGCTTCCGACAGCGGGGATTTGATACAGCGGATAGAGTCAAGAAACGGACTTTTAACAATTGAACACGCCGCCGCAATTGGTGTCGGCAAAAAAAATTATGAGTTTATAAAGTTATGATGAGCAGCGTAAAAAATCAGATAACAAAACCCGCGGTTTAAATCGCGATGGCAGAAGCGCTTAAAAGGGAACTGATATATTTCTGGTATTACTTTACAATTCAGACGGAGCAAATTTTTTGGTACTGGTTTTTGGGAATGGCGCTCGGTTCGTTAATATCGGTATTCGGCAAAGAAAAAATACACGCTCTCTTTGTCAAAACGCGGAACGCAAAAATCGGAATTTTCGGCGTCATTCCCGCGTCATTAATAGGAATAGCCTCTCCGCTTTGCATGTACGGGACTATACCCTTAGCGGCTTCGTTTTCGGAAAAAGGAATGCCGCAGGAGTGGATAGCGTCTTTTGTTATGTGCTCAATACTTTTAAATCCGCAGCTGATTTTTTACAGCGCGGCTTTGGGGACGCCGTTACTCGTAATCCGCGTTACTCTTTGTTTTATATTGGGAATAACGGCGGGGATTATCGTAAAACTGGCTTTTAAGGATACGCCGTTTTTTAAGTTCGCCAAATTCGAAAATCCGGCAAACCGCGACACAGATCCGGATCCTTTTACGCGCTACATAAAAAATTTTATAAGAAACATTAAAGCCACAGGCGTTTATTTTCTTGCCGGCGTAATACTTTCAGTTCTCTTTCAGCGTTACGCGCCACAGGATTTATTTACAGGATTTTTTGTAAACAACAGGGGTTTTGGCGTGCTCATGGCGGCGGCGATCGGAGTGCCGCTTTACGCCTGCGGAGGCGGAACTATCCCTCTGCTTCAGGCGTGGCTGCAATGGGGCATGACGCCGGGTTCCGCCTCGGCGTTTATGATTACAGGGCAGGCTATGAAAATCACAAACCTTGGAGCTTTAAAAATCGTTCTTGGAATAAAACATTTTGTGTTTTTTCTGTTATATATTTCCCTGTTCGCGGTTCTATCGGGTATCGCTATTGATCTAATAATTATTTAGGAATATCCGCCAATGTAAGGCTCAGTTTTCCGTCGGCTTTTCTTGTCGCGATGGTTCTAAAGTAATCGCAATACTTTTTGTCCATAACAGCGATATGCGATAAAACCCAGTCTTTTAAAAAGTAACCAAGCGATGTAAGAGTGAGTCTTTTGCCGGCTTCATAATCCTTGGCGGTCTTTATAACTGTAAAAACAAATTCCTCATGGTGTTTTTTATGCTCAGCGTACCCCTGATATTTTGTGGATATCATGATTTTTTCTTCGGTAGTAAAATGCATTTTGATATAATCGACAGCCTGCGCGATTACTTCCTTAAAATACAATTGCTCCTGACGCTGATCGCCTGAGGCATGGCTGAAAATATCGTTAACAATATTTAAAAGTTCTTTATGTTGATCGTCTATGGCTTTAATGCCAAGCGCGTAAGAATCCTGCCATGTAACATAGTCCTTGCAGGCAGTGTTGACAGAACGCTCTCCTTTAATATTCATTTTGCCCTCCCTAAATTAAAAAAATACGCGTATCAAAAATTTATACTCAAAAAGATAGTTCGTCAATTGATAATAGCGGTGTAAATCTCCAGCCCCAACTTCACAAGGACATTATAGAGCCACTATCCCCTGCCGTAATTTAAGCCGATAATCAAAGGGTATGAACAGTATTTTAATTTTATACGCCGGAAACATAAATAAATACGCTATTGACAAGGTTTTTAATGATAAAAACGCTATACAATTGTCGGTTGAACAGGCGATGAAATTTCCCGGTGTCAGCAAAACAGTATTGCTGGCTCCCCGAAACGGCGATTTTTCCTTTTTAACAGGCGTTCAGCTTGAACAAAGGGATAAATGGACAAAAAAAAGCGCGCTGGAAAAAATCGCGGAGCTTGAGGCGGGTTTTGATCTAACCTACTTTGCTTTCGCTGACTGTCCGTTTTTGGATCCGGCTCTCGCTGGCGCTCTCGCGCGAAGACACACTCGTTATAACGCTGAGTATTCCTATTCTGATGGTTTTCCTTTTGGCTTATCGCCAGAAATTCTTTCTCCGGGGACAGCCGCGATTCTTTCAAAAATTATTAGCGGTGATGACGGACATGTGGAAAGAGATATGCTTTTTTCCGTTATTCAAAAAGATATTAACGCTTTTGACATAGAAACAGAAATCTCAAATATTGATCATCGCTGCCACAGGATTAATCTTAGCGCGGATTCAAAGCGCGATCTTATGTTACTAAAAAATTTTTATTCGGCGGCAGGCGGCAAAATCCCAAGCGCTGATGACGCAGAACAAATTATAGAAAAACAAAGCGCGATCCTAAGAACGCTGCCTGTTTTTTTTCCTGTTCAGGTTTACGGGGGTTGTCCGCAAAAATGCGTTTTATGCCCTTACCCGCTTTTTACAGACGTTATAAACCGTAAAGATTTTATGAGCGCGGAAAAGTTTGAATCGCTGCTGGATAAGATTACCGATTTTTCAGATGACGCTGTTATTGATCTTTCTTTATGGGGAGAGTTAAGCCTGCACCCCGAAAAAATAAAATTGATTGAGGCGGTTCTTTCCCGCCGGAATCTGGCGCTTGTAATTGAGACATCCGGTGTCGGCTGGAAAATTGAGGAACTGGAAAAATGCGCGCGGCTGGCGTTAAACGCGAAAAAAGATTCAGGAGGCGGATTTCCTTCTTCCATTTCATGGATTGTATCTTTGGATACAACAGATCCAAATAAATACGCTCATTCGCGCGGAGCCGGTTTCGCGGAAGCTGAAAACAGGGCGAAAAAACTTTTATCATTATTTCCTGATGATTGTTATGTGCAAGCTGTAAGGTACAAAGGCTCTGAGGATGATACTCAGAAATTTTACCGTTACTGGAAAGACGCGTCATCCGGGAAAGAAAAAAATATAATTATTCAAAAATATGATGACTTCTGCGGAGTTCTGGAGAGTAAACAGGCTTCGGATATTTCTCCTGTCATCCGCCAAAGCTGCTGGCATATAATGAGGGATTTTCCTGTTTTAATCGACGGCACAGTTCCTTTATGCAAGGAAAATCTTTCGCCTCTAAAAGGCGAAAAGGATTTAATTCTAGGAAACGCGTTTTCAGATAACCTCAGCGACATCTGGAAAAACGGGGAGAAATATTACCTTGAACACAGCGGAAAAAATTTCTCATCATCATTGTTAGGCGGGTTATGTGAAAAGTGTGATGAATACTATACCTATAATTTTTAACGAAAAAATTACTCCCTACACCGCTGTCGGGTGCAAGGAGAGGACCGCGTCAACAGGAATTACAGCAGTGATCCTTAATCGGCCAGGGTACGCTAGAAGATTGTTTTTTCAGGATATCGAGAAAACAGGATTTGATAATGTGATTTCAATTGAGTCCTGCGCGCCTCATTATGACATTGAGGAACTTTCTAACCGTTTTCCCTTTGTGCGTTTTATACTTCCGGAAAAAGAATTAAATCTCGGAGAGCAAATCAATTTAGCGGCGCGCGAAGCTGAAAGCCCTCTTTTTTATGTTATGCGAAGCGACATGAAAATAGTAGCCGGAGGCACCGCAAAACGCATGGCGGAAAGGCTTATAATTAGCGGCGCTTCGAATGAAACGCAAGGCGCAGCTGCTTCAAACCCCGAGGAAAAAAATGAGAAAATAAAACAAATCCCTAATGTAAAAAAATGTGAAATTAAGAGGCTTTGCACTATTCCTGTTTTAATGAATTCCAATTATGAAGTGCTCCCTTCGATTATTATTCCATTAACTAAAAAGAAAAAAATGAGCACGCATTTTATGGAGCCATGCTCCGAGGGAGATCTCAGTCTTTATCCGTTTGACGGAATCGGCATTTACGACAGGCAGAGGTTTATCATGACAGGCGGTTATGACGCGACATTGAAAAACTCTCACTGGCAGCTTATGGATTTTGGCTTTCGCGCCCATCTTTGGGGAGAGGAAATCACGCTAAATCTTCATTTTAAATTATCCTGCGACGGCGAGCTGCAATCTGAAAATTACTCAATTGACGAAAATTACAAAAGATATTTTTTAAAGAATCTGGCTCCTGTTTTTAAAAACGATTACGCGCATCTTCCGTATTACAGGTTTTTGGAATTCCTAAATAAATCTGGAGATGATCTTTTTTCCGCGCTGGATGAGTTTAAACTGGCGCGTAACTGGGTGAAAATGAACAAATACAGGTACAAAAGCGACGCGAGATCCGTTATCAGCCGTTTTGAAACCGCTGGCGAAGCGTTACGCGCCAAAAGCGAATAAATGACAGCGATTATTTTACAGGCGAGAATCGACTCGTCAAGGCTGCCGGGAAAGGCGCTTTTGCCTCTTGGCGGCGAGCCTGTAGTACTGCGGGTGATGCAGGCGTTAAACCGCGTCCCCGCTGACCTCCGCGTTCTCGCGTGCTCTGAAGATTCTTTCAGAGATTTTTCGCCGTTAGCGCGTAACGCGTCTTTTGAGATTTTGGCGGGGCTAAAGTACGATGTCCTTGAGCGCTTTTGCCAGGTGATAAGAAAATTCTCAATTGACAACCCCGCCGCTGACAGCGGGGCGTCAAACTCTTCGGCGCGAATAACGCGCGTTATAAGAGCTACTGGCGATAATCCGTTTGTATTCGCGGACGCTGCTTCTTCTATCAACATTGAGGCTCAATCTTTTAACGCCGACTACGCGGGTTATTTAGAGCTCCCTTACGGCGCCGGCGTTGAATCAGCGGCATCATCCGCCCTTCTCCGCGCCGCGTCCGAATCCGCGCTGCCCTCTGATCGCGAGCATGTCTGTTCGTATTTATACAATAACCCCAATCTTTTTAAAATCCACCGCCCTTTAGCGCCTTCAAGATGGAATAATCCTGATATCCGCCTAACAATTGATACGCGGGAAGATTACCAGCGCGCTTGTGTTCTTTATTCCGCGCTGGACAAAGAAGAACAGCGTTACAACGGAGAAACAATAATAAAAAAATACGTGGAGATTTTTCCCTGATGAGAAACGGGCAAATATTAATTGTTCCAGCCGCCGAGACAGGAAGAGGCGGCGGGCATTTAAGCCGCTGTATCACGCTAGTAAAAGATTTACGCTCGTTTAACAGAGAAGCGGTTTTATACATAAAACCAGACGCCCGAACAGAAAATCTTTTAACCTCGATGAATTTTAATAATAATTGGCTGTTCGCGTTTGAAAAATCCTTTGAAACCTATGACTTTATTATACTTGATCGCTATAAAACATCGCGGGATGAAATAATTTTCTGGAAAAATCTCGCGCCTGTTATCGGCATTGACGAGGGAGGCGCTTACAGGGACAGCTTCGATTTTTTAATTGATATTTTGATCCCTTTAAATTTTATTAAACCTTCCGCGAATATTACGTCCTTCGCTTTATCAACTGGCAAAACAAACTCTGTTATAACGCGAAATATTTCTTCTCCTCCGTGGCCTGATCAAAATCAAAATTATTTGACGTTTAAAAATAAAATTAAAATTTTAATATCTTTTGGTCATGAGGATCCCGCCTGTCTTGGCGTAAAAACAGCTCGGATTTTATCATCGCTAAAAAGCGAATACAACTTTGACATTACTTTACTGACAGGCGCTTTATCGCGGCGAAAAAATCAAATAAAAATAAATAATGTTACTTCGCTGGAAGCTATTCCAAACCTCGCTTCCCGTCTTCATGAGTACGATCTTGTGATTACCCACTACGGCATTACAGCTTATGAAGCGCTTTTTTTTGGAACGCCTGTATTACTGGATCACCCTACAACATACCACAGAAAAATCGCCAAAGCCGCCGGTTTTCAATCATTTTCATTAAAAAATTTAACCGCTGTCTTAAAAAAAACTAGCAATAATAATAAAACCACAGTGCTTCTTCCTTCTCTCTCTTGCCCGGAAGAAAAAAATCAATGTATCGCGGAGTTGGTTAACTCGTTTTTCTTGATGGTTAACAAAAAATGCCCTGTCTGCGGCGATGATAAAACTCATAACAGCGTATCCCGCTTTAATGATCGCTCCTACCGCCGCTGTAAAAAATGCGGAATAATATATATGGACAGAATAAACGCGCCTCCAATAGAATACGATAACGATTATTTTTTTGACTCATATATAAAACAATACGGAAAAACTTACCTTGAGGATTTTGAAAATATAAAAAAATCTGGAATAAAACGGATGAAAACTATCAAAAATCTTCATAATAATTACAAAGATAAAAAAGATAATCCTTCTTTGCTTGACATAGGCTGCGCTTACGGGCCATTTTTAGCGGCGGCTAAAGAAGAAGGTTATTCTCCTTTTGGAATTGATCCCGCGAAGGAAGCCGCGCGTTATGTGAATGAGACGCTTGGAATCCCCGCGATTCACAGCTTTTTTCCGGTATCGGATTCCGCCTTTAACGACGCCTGTTCATCATTCAATTTTCTTGATTCATTTAACGCGATAACTCTCTGGTTTGTAATTGAGCATTTTACCGACTGCCTTCGCGTTTTAAATGAGATAAAAAAATATTTAAAGCCAAATGGAATCCTCGCCTTCTCTACTCCTTCTTTCTCCGGAGTTTCCGGCAGAAGCGATATAAAAAAGTTTTTAAGCGCGAGCCCGGCGGATCATTTTACGATATGGTCGCCTTCCATGTGTAAAAAAGCGCTTTTTTTCGCGGGCTTTAAAGCTGAAAAAATAATTAACGCTGGTCATCATCCTGAACGTTTTCCATTCTTTGGTAAATTCGCGAAAAATAAAAAAGGATTTATTTACAACGCGCTGCATGTAATCAGCCGATTATTCGCCTTGGGCGATACCTTTGAGGTTTACGCGCGAAAGATTTAATAAAAATCAACCGAAAATTTAACATGAAAGAAACAATAATAATTCTCGGCGCGGGTGTAATGCAGGGGCCCGCGATTACAATAGCGAAGGAACTGGGATTTTACGCGGTCGCGCTTGACGGCAGCTCTTCCGCGCCATGCGTTTCAATGGCGGACAGGTTTGAACAAATTGATTTAAAAAATAAAGAAGAAATTGAAACCTTCGCGCGATCTATTCAAAGCGGTACAAAACGTTTGGGTATTATGACAGCGGGAACCGATTTCTCCGCGAGTGTAGCGTGGACAGCGGAAAAGCTCGGGCTTCCGGGCATTCCTTACGAGGCTGCGCTAAACGCCTCTGATAAATCGCGGATGCGCGAATGTTTTAAAAGAGCGAACCTTCCCTCGCCTGAGTTTATAACTATTACATCCGCCGATATTAACTCATCCGCGCTAAATGATAAAATACCCTTCCCTTTTCCGCTTGTCATAAAACCGGTTGACAACATGGGAAGCAGGGGCTGCCGCAGAGTGGACAGTATCGGCGATTTTGAGGAAGCGGCGAAAACAGCGATTGGGTTTTCGCGTTCAGGGCGCGCAATCGCGGAAAGCTATATGGAAGGACCTGAGTTTTCTGTGGACGCGATTGTGTACCGGGGAGAAATAAGAATTTGCGGACTTGCCGACAGGCACATTTTTTTCCCGCCGTATTTTATCGAGATGGGACATACAATGCCGACAGTAATCGATAAAGAAAAACAAAACGCCATGCTTATGACATTCACAGCGGGAGTCCGCGTTTTAGGCGTCGCGGAGAAAGACAGTATAGGAGCCGCGAAGGGCGATATTAAACTCACGCCGCAAGGTCCAATGATAGGTGAGATCGCGGCGCGGCTTTCAGGAGGTTATATGTCAGGCTGGACATATCCTTATTCATCGGGAACGCTGCCCATAAAAATCGCGATAAAAGCAGCGATGGGCCGCGAACAGGATCCATCTGATTTTAATCCAGCGAAAAACTGGACATGCGCGGAAAGAGCTTTTATCTCAATTCCGGGAACTGTTAAACAAATATTAATGAAGGACGGCGAAAACGTAATAAATAAAACTGAGTTAATTTTTAACGCGATACAAAAATCGGATAAAAATATTAATGATTTATTTTCTCGTATCAAAGAAGGCGATAAAGTATCGTTCCCGGAAAACAATGTAACAAAGTGCGGAAATATTATCGCCTCGGCGCCAATAAGAGAAGACGCGGTAACCTCCGCCGAAAAAGCGGCGAGATCAATTTTAATAAGACTTGATCCAAATGATAACGAAACAATAAAATTTTTAAATGAGAGCCAGAACTTCCCTCCTGACGCTTTCCTGTTAACAGAGGATTTACAAAAAGCTCTTAACCTTCTCCCGGAATCAAAAATACCGGAACCCGCGCGTTTAAATGATTTTAACTCAGTTCCAAAATCTGTAACAAAAATCATTCCGTTCGCGGAATTTCAATCATCTAATTTACAAGATTATATGGGAAGAACTGTCAAAGATGTATTGGAAGCGGTAAACCTATTAACAGGCGCATGCGCGTCTTTTGAGCCTCTTCAAACTATTTTTGAACCGGCGGAAAATGCCGACAATATAATATTGGGGCGTTCGTTCTGGAAAGCCTTAGTCCGGGGTTCATATCAGGGAGCTGTCTACTACATTGATAAATTGGGAGCGAAATGAATAAAACAGCGCTAAGGACTATCGTCTTCTGTCTTTTATTGGCTTTATCATTTTTTATTTTAATTCCTCATTCATTGTCCGCCCTTACGCTGGATGAAACATTAAACGCTCTTTCATCGGTATCTCCAAATAAATCAGCGCGGTTCCGCTGGGATCCTCTGTTACGCGACGGTATTTTTTATTCAGGCGATCACTTGGGTGTTTTCTCAATCGCCTCCCGCGAAGGAGAATCAGGTTATTTATTAATTAACAACAAAGAGCTTTATAATGTTCCTCTTCCATATAATGATAAAGGCGTAATTGTATTCCCGGAAACATTTGTAACAACCTTAAAAAACACATTTGTAAGGCTTCATGAAAACGACAAGTCGCGTTTTAGAATCGCGGCGATTGTGATCGATCCCGGTCACGGCGGAAGAGATCCGGGAGCTGTCGGATCGCTTACAGCTAACGGTAGAACAACCGAAATTTACGAAAAAGACATAGCGCTGGCGACCTCACTGGCTCTCAGGGACAGGCTCGCGCGAAGTTATCCCGACAAACGAATTTTATTAACGCGCGAAACCGATATTTACCGGACCTATGAATACCGCACCGATGTCGCTAATTCTGTCGCGGTCAGGGAAAATGAAGCTGTCATTTTTATCTCAATTCACGCGAACGCGAGCTTAACAAGGTCCGCCAGAGGCTATGAAGTGTGGCATATAACATCAGATCACAGAAGACCTGTTTTGGACGCTTCAATGCAAAGCGGCTACTCGTCTGATATATTATCGATTTTAAACGCGATGCTTGAGGAAGAATATAAAACTGAAAGCCGTCTTTTAGCCGATTCTATCCTTCAGGGGTTTTCTGATGTTTTCGGAGCCGCGATGCCTTCCAGAGGCCGCAGGGAGGAAAACTGGTTTGTTGTCAGAAACAGCCGTATGCCCGCGGTTCTTGTCGAGCTTGGCTTTATATCAAACCAGCAGGACGCTGCGATGATGACAAGCGAAGAAGGCTTGCAAAAAATGGTAAGTTCATTATACAATGGGATATCTAATTTCATTGGTATATTTGAACGTTAATGAGTGATGTTAAAAACATAATTAAATCCATCGCGGGCGTATTCGCCTCTCCTGTTGTCCGCGCTCTCATATTGGCGGGAATTCTCGCGGCTTTCACAATAACCGATTTTTTATTATTAAACCTTGCGCGGCGGACTTTTGTATTTTATACTGTAATTGAAGGGATAATTGTTGTAGAAAACCGGATGATCAAAAACGCGGAAACGCGGGAAATTGACATTAAACGGTACGCGGAGGAAACTCTTCTTGGGCCCGCGTCCCCGGGTTTGCTTCAGCTTTTTCCGAAAGGAACAAAATTAATATCCCTTATATACCGGGATGGCGTGGTTTACATAAACATGTCGAAAGACGCGCAAATGCCTCCCATTGAAGGAGGGACAACATTTAACAACTTCCGTACCTTTTACCAGGGTATACTGAGAAATTTTACGTACGTCAGCGATGTTCGTTTCTTTATCGAAGGCAGTGTTATTTATGCTGACGGGTTTATGTAAAATACCTTGAAATAACGGGTACCAAAGTCGTGTGAATTGAAAATTTTTTGTTTTGTCGTTGACAAATCATAAATTTTTTAATAGAATTAGAACAGTATTGAAATTTTTAAAGAAGTGTTATAAAGGAGCTTTACATGAAAAAGTTGCTCATTCTAGTCGTAATTACGATGCTTACGGTTCCGTTGTTTGCCGAAGAAGGTGTTTTGATTGACTTCTCGCTG
>JGI24695J34938_10003626_pt1 | contig 10609 bp, 10 predicted proteins | sample TergutCo191P3_FD_34938 | JGI IMG/M metagenome (IMG submission 34938) | reverse complement strand
TTTTGTAAGTTTAACCTTAGCCATTGGAGGTAATATAGAAAAATGTTTGATGCTTATCGAATTTGCAACGGAATCGCAGATGGCTTAGATGGCATAACTATAGATAAATACGCTGCTCATTACCAAATTCAGTTTTTCAATGAAAAAATGCTTAAATACGAGCAAACATTGGTTGAAATGGTAAAAAAACGCTTTTCCCCCGAATTTATTGCGGTAAAATACAGATTTGAAGACCGTAGCCAAATAAAGGCTGTGTTTGGCAGCAATTCAAAAACCATTGTTGAAGAGAACGGTTGCAAATTTGCTGTTGATTTGCTGGATACCTTGAACCCGGGGCTCTTTTTGGATATGCGTGACGCTCGGCAGATGTTTGGGAAAATGTGCAAGGGCAAGGATGTTTTGAATTTGTTCGCCTACACTTGTTCTTTTGGGGTTTATGCTAAGAAAAACGGCGCAAGCAGGGTTGTGAACGTTGATATCAGCAAAAAGATTTTGAACAGAGGCAAGGAGAATTTCGCATTGAATGATCTGGAGGGTGAATTCTTTTGCGGCAGTGCTGAGGAATATGTGAACTGGGCGGTGAAAAAAGGCAAGAAGTTCGGAGCCATAGTGATAGACCCGCCGAGTTTTGCGAAGAACGGCAAAAAAACATTCAGCGTTGCAAAAGACTTTGAGCCACTGGCTGCGAAGTGCAGAGACATAAGCGATGGTGTTGTGCTGTTAGCCACGAATTATAGCCCGTGGTGTGGTGGGAACGCATTGCAAGAAATGGCTGCGAATATCGGCTGCAAGGTTTTGAAAAGCGGTGCTCAAGGGAAGGATTTTCCCGGTTTACCGGCTATGGTGTGGGTGCTTGCCAACTTTTCTAAATTACACTTATGACTTTTGAATTACCCAAATTAGCTTACGGATTCAACGAGCTTGAACCCCACTACGATGCCACTACGGTAGAAATACACTACTCAAAGCATCACGCCGCATACACTGCAAACCTTAACAAAGCCGTTGAGGCAGCAGGTTGGCAAAATAAAACCATAACGGAAATTTTAACCAGCTTGGACTCCGCTCCCGAGCCTCAGCGTGCAGCGTTGAGAAATCATGGTGGCGGTTATAGCAACCATTGTCTGTTTTGGGAATCTCTAACTCCAAAAGGAACCGGCAAAGCCGCTGGCGAACTGGCTAAGGCCATAGATGCAAAATGGGGAAGCTTTGAATCTTTTGCAGAAGCATTCACGGCAAAGGCTATGGCGCATTTCGGTTCCGGCTGGGTGTGGCTGGTAAAAAAACAATCCGGCGAACTGGACATCGTTGATACCCACGATCAGATTAGCCCCATAAGTTTGAATTTAATTCCCATAATTGTGATAGATGTATGGGAGCATGCGTATTATTTGAAATACAAAAATGTTCGTGCAGACTGGATAAAGGCGTGGTGGAATTTAGCGAATTGGGAAAAGGCCGGCGAAAGATTTGGGTGAGGTAATCATTCCAGCCCAAGCACCCGGTCATCACTCTTGATATAAGCCAACAGTTTGCCGTGTATTTCCTTTATTCTTTCCTTCACATTATCGCAAGTTCTGTTCCACTCAATATCCTTGTCTTGAGACAAAAAGAACTTCACGCACACACCTGAAATATTTGTGCTCTCCTTCACCTCAAACCTTATGAGATGAAGGCAGTTTATGAACTGACACCTGCCGGTGTTGTCGTTAAAAGTAATGAACTTTTGCATCTAAATCTCCTTATTCGCTGAGCAGCAACTCCATCATCTTTTTGCCGGCCGTGGCAATCGGAGTTCCGGGGCCAAATACGCCCGCAACACCAGCCTTGTAAAGATAATCATAATCCTGCGCAGGAATCACGCCGCCGGCTACAACCATGATGTCTTCACGGCCAAGCTTCTTAAGCTCCGCAATCACTTGCGGAACAAGAGTCTTATGTCCGGCTGCGAGAGAGCTCACGCCCAGAACATCATCATCGTTTTCAACCGCCATGCGAGCTGCTTCTTCCGGAGTCTGGAACAAAGGCCCAATGTCAACCGTAAAGCCCATATCCGCATAACCTGTGGAAACCACTTTGGCTCCCCTGTCGTGCCCATCTTGGCCCATTTTCGCCACCATTATGCGTGGGCGACGGCCTTTCTTTTTCTCAAAAGTATCAGTCATAGTCTGAACTTCCTTGAATTCCGCATTGCTACCTATTTCAGAACTATACACACCACTTATCCTGTGAATTACCGCATTATAGCGACCAACAACTTTCTCAACAGCATCGGAAATTTCACCGAGCGTAGTGCGAACACGAGCAGCCTTCACCGCCAAGTCCAATAAATTTGCATTGCTCTTTTTGCCGTCTTTCCATTCAGAGAAGCAATTTGTGATTGCAGTCAAAGCACTATCAACATCGGCTTGGTTTCTGCCTTTGCGAACCTCTTCCAAGCGAGCAACCTGGCTGCTTCTAACCGCTGTGTTATCCACTTCCAAAATATCCAAAGCGGCTTCTTTTTCAAGGCGATATTTGTTCACGCCAATAATTGCGTCTGCGCCGCCGTCTATGCGAGCTTGCTTGCGAGCAGCAGCTTCTTCTATGCGAGTTTTTGGAATGCCTTTTTCAATTGCGCTTGCCATGCCGCCTTCTTTTTCAACTTCCCGGATATGCTTCCATGCCCGGTTCGCAAGCTCATGTGTCAAGTATTCCACATAATATGAACCAGCCCACGGATCAACGGATTTTGTGACGCCGGTTTCTTCTTGTATGTAAAGCTGAGTATTGCGAGCTATGCGAGCGGAGAAATCCGTAGGGAGCGCAATGGCTTCGTCAAGTGCGTTTGTATGCAGGCTTTGTGTGTGGCCAAGCGACGCTGCCATAGCTTCTATGCAGGTGCGAGCCACGTTGTTGAACGGGTCTTGCTCGGTTAGCGACCAGCCGCTTGTTTGGCTGTGTGTGCGAAGAGCCATTGACTTTTCTTTTTTAGGATTGAATGTTTTTACAATCTTGGACCAGAGCAAGCGGCCTGCACGCATTTTGGCGATTTCCATAAAGTGGTTCATGCCAATTGCCCAGAAGAAAGAAAGGCGAGGCGCAAAATCATCAACGCTCATGCCAGCTTCTATGCCTGTGCGAATGTATTCCCAGCCGTCTGCGAGCGTATATGCGAGTTCTATGTCGTTGGTAGCTCCGGCTTCTTGCATATGGTAGCCCGATATTGAAATGCTGTTGAATTTGGGCATATTCTGCGTGGTGAAGCTGAATATGTCGCCGATTATTTTCATTGAGGGTTTTGGCGGGTAAATATAGGTGTTGCGCACCATGAATTCTTTGAGGATGTCGTTTTGAATTGTGCCTGTGAGCTTGGCTTGAGCAACGCCCTGTTCCTCTGCTGCAACTATGTAGAAAGCCAGCACCGGAAGCACGGCACCGTTCATGGTCATGGAAACGGACATTTCGCCGAGCGGGATTTGGTCGAACAGAACCTTCATATCTTCAACCGAGCAGATGCTAACACCGGCTTTTCCAACGTCACCCACCACACGAGGGTTGTCTGCGTCATAGCCTCTATGTGTGGCAAGGTCAAAAGCAACGGAGAGCCCTTTTTGGCCGCTTGCAAGGTTGCGGCGGTAAAAAGCATTGGATTCTGCGGCAGTGGAGAACCCGGCGTATTGGCGAATGGTCCAGGGCTTCATCACATACATTGTGGAGTAAGGCCCACGCAAAAACGGAGCTTTGCCTGCGGCATAGCTCAGGTGATCCATACCATCCAGGGTTTCTTTGCTNTAAACCGGAAGCACCGGTATTTGCTCTGAAGTTTGCATTTGCAGAGCTTCGTAGCTAGGCAACTTGCCCGTATCTATAACTTCTTTTTTCCAAGTATCAAAACTCTTGCCGGAATTGGCTTTGAAGTCAAGCTTGCTAATATCGGGTTTCATAAAAATCCTCTGGATTGAATGTTTTATTATGGGAATGTAGAAAATTTCAGTCCTTTATGCAACGGACGGAGAACAAGCTCGCCTTATTGTTGCCGTTCCAGTTGGTGACCTCGCTGTAGTAGTATATACCCCTGTCGTAGGCGCTGCCGCTATTGTACTCGCTGCTACTCCACCAGCCACCGTTGTTGCCGACATCGTCGAAACTGCCATCAGAACTGCCGTTGCCGCCAGGCAGAGCCGAAAAGCTAAACTCATCCGTTCCATTACCTGACTTATTCCAACCGCTCTTTGCTTTGAGCTTTTTTCCAGCAACTTCATCGCCGCCTGCGAAATCCACAAGAGTCTGCCATTCATCCTTGCTCGGCAAATGCCATCCATTTGGGCAAGCCTTCAACGACGCTTCCCAATTATACATTCTGCCATACTTTGTGCAGTTGTTATCTTTGTTGTCATAGCATTTGGAATCAGCCGCTTTGAAATTCAAGTTCTGCGCCAGCCAAATTTGGTTGCCGATTTTCACTGTGCGATAGGTTTGGGCGTCTCGTGAGTCCACTGCATAAATTTCAAACGATATGCCGGTTACGCAAAGGTCATCATACTTGCTGCCCGGATACACTTCCATTATCTCAAAGCTCAAATAAAGCTTGTTCGTGGATAAAGGCAGGGTTTCTGGGAGTTGTATTGTTTGAGGCTTTATGTTGTCGCTGATGGGAAAGTCACTCAAATGCCTGTCGCCAACATATAGACGAAGCGTTTTTATGCGGGAATTGTTTTGCCAAGTTGTCTGGTTTCTGGCAAAGCCGTTTACAATTACCAGCGATTTAACATGGCTGTTCGCAAAGCCTGTGATTTTCGCATTCACACGCTCGCCAATGCCCTGCCCCTTCACGCCTTCGCACCAAGTATTTGAATTGTCGCCATTGCCCAGGTTTGCGGCATAGTAGTGAGTTTTTCCTTGCGGAGCCAATACCGAACTTGCCGTCCATTCAACGGACTGTGCTGTTGCAGTGATGGCGAGGGATGCGATTGCCAAGTAGATTAGTGATGATTTTTGCATTGTTGTTTTCCTATTTTAAATTGCAATATTTGAATGTTATTATTTTTGTATCTCCATCGCCAGTCTCTGTTCGCTTGGTTGGAAATCCATCGCTGTCATATTCGTATCTGTAGCTTGTTACATTATTAATCTTCCTTTCAATGACATTATTCTTGCTTGCGTAAGTAGTCTCTAGCAAATGCTGTATAACCCATTTTGGCGTATTGCAATTGAACGGCGACTTTTTATCGTCATATTTATATTCCGTAATGAACTCGTTTGTTTTTACACCTTCAAAATCAAATACATCACCAGTGAATTTGATTAAATTACCATTAGTATAATAACGATCATAACTATAATGCTCAGTGGTCTCTCTAGTGCTATATCCATCTCTATTCACATAGATCACTACAACTGCCACGCCTTCGTAGTTTAGGTCTATCCTACCTCCATCTTCGTATCTCTCCAATTCATAAGATCCAATTTTTATCACATCATCATTATTGTAAGTAAACGTAGTGGTATCCATCTTAACGATACGGTTTTTGTCATCATATTCAAACGTTGTCGTTTGCCCGTCTTGCGTTATGCTTTTGAGTAGCTTTACATTGCCGGGACAGTTACTAGTTTCCGGCTCTTCAACTTTAACGCCGGCTTTGTCGTAGTTACTTTTGTAGTAATCGACAGCGGTACAATACCAATCATCATCGCTAAGAAATTTCTTCTTTTCCACCCATTTGCCATCTTGCAGCGCTTTGGTTTCGTTAATCTGCTGATTATTGTTAAAATAAGTGCTTTCGCTGTAAATTAACTTTAATTCCCCGTTTATCCATTTATATTCACCAAAATGACATTCGCCACTTGCTCCTGATGCTGTTTTTACAGTTTGCGTTTTTGCATCGGCTCTAACATTGAAGCTTTTGGATAGTTCTTCTTGAAGATAATAGCTTTTTGCTTGCGGATTGTATATGAAAATATTATACGGCGGGTCTTCGGCCATCATATAGTTCGAAAAAACGGCGACATCCATATAACCGTCAAAATTATAATCGGAAACATTAACGGTAGCGTAATAAAAGATATTATTAATAACATTATCAAGGTGAATTGTTTGAGTTTTGTTATCATATTCAAACACTAAGCTGTCTAAATGGATGAGACCGTCGTTTTCTGCAACCGGTGAATAAGAAATAACCATAGGAATTTTTTTGCCGTTGAATTCTACGGTTTGGGCAAGCGAAAGCGCCGATTCCTTTTTCTCCTTGCTGCAAGCCAAGAATAACAGCGCAACTGCTATGATTGCCAATGTTGAAAGTTTATTCATTGTCGTTCTCCTTTTTTGTTGATTAATCCTTTACGCAGCGCACAGAGTACAGGTAAATGGTCCATTTTTGAAACCCCACGCTCACGTTCTCGCCCAATGCCCGCACAAAGGCACTGCCACTGCCACTCTCCTCCGTGCTAGTCCACCAATTGCCGAATTCGCCGACATCGGAGAAGCCGCCGTCTTCATTCGTGCTGCCGCCCGGCAGAGCAGAAAAACCGTAGTCATCTGTGCCGTTGCCATTGTTATTCCAGCCGCTTTTAGCTTTTAGCTTTTTTCCAGCAACCTTTTCAACACCTGCGAAATCCACAAGAGTCTGCCATTCCTCATTGCTCGGCAAATGCCAACCACTTGGGCAAGCCATCATCGCTTCATCCCAAGTGTATAAGCGACCGTATTTCTCGCAGTTTTCGGGTTTGTTTTCGTAGCATTTACCGCCTTTTGAGGAGTCGTTTAGATTTTCTGCCATCCAAGTTTGAGTACCTATCTTGACGGATTTATGCTCTTTCGCCTCTTCAGTTTCATCTTCTTCAGCTTCATCTCCGCAATCAACGTCTCCTGCGCCCATGTGCTCAAATCCGGTTAAATCTAGAGAGCCGTCAGATGCCCTTACATACGAAATATTATCTGGCGTTTTTTTCAGATACAAATAAGAGCCGTCGTATGCGTTGTCTACATACCCAATATTATCCGGTGTGTTTTCCTGAGACAAGCCAAATATCTTTAACACTTGCTCTTTTGTAAATGCGCCATCAAATGAAAAATATATATTTTGCAACCTGCCGCCTTCCCAACTCAGGTTTATGTTTGATAGCTGCGGATGCACCTTCTTGACCAGAAGCTCAGGGAAAGCGAGGCCTTCATAATACTCGTCGGTATTATTACATGGAGTTCCCTTGTTTTCATATCCTATGAGCGAACAGTTGAATCGCTCATCCCTGTGCCCAAAGGTTTTTTCCATCATGCAACCAAATTCGTCAACTCCCATTCTAGGCCAAGAAACCGCTAATGCCGCCATATTATCCTGAGCAGATCCGGTTTCGGCAGAAGTGCTTTCCACCTTTCCAAAATTTTTACCACGATATGTGAAAGTTATTGTTTCTGTATAGTTATTATTGCCAATATCGCCATTGCTTGTTCGCTTGGTTGGAAATCCGTCGCTGTCATATTCGTATTTGAAGAAAACTTGATTAGAATATTCTCCCTTACGATCATAATCAGAATCATAACTAAAACCTGCTTCAATAACATTATTTTTGCTTGCATAAATAGCCTCTAAGATAATTTGTATTATCCATTTCGGAGTGTTACAATTAAACGGAGAATTTTTATCATCATATTTATATTTTTCTGTATGCCCGCTGCCTCCTTCATTACGAATTTCAGTCAAATTGCCTCCGACATAGTTATATTCCACAGTGTAGGGTATGCTTGCGCTGTTGATGGAAGCGTATTTATTCAAAGTATATGTATCCACATCTCTGCTTACAGTGATAACATTGCCTTTTCGCTTATATTCATTGCCATCTATTATCACAAAATCATCGCTTTTGTAAGCGATCGTAGTAGCACCCATCTTAACTATGCGGTTTTTATCGTCATACTCAAACTTTTTCGTTTCCCCACCTTGCGTTATACTCTCAAGCAGCTTAACTTCGCCGCTCTCCTTGCCGCAAGCTGAAAATAACAACATAAAAGCTGCCAGCCCAATGTTGATTATCTTTTTCATTGTTCTTCTCCTGTTATTAAAATTTGGGTAAAAATAGAAATATTCAGACATCGTGGCTAAAACGTTAGAACCCCTATTTTCAGGATTAAGGGATTTACAGGATTTCTGAGCATTGTGCTGAGAAAATCAAGGAAATCCTAAAATCGGGTAAATCGGGGTTCTGACGTTTTTCAGTCCTTTACGCAACGGACTGAATACAGATTCGGCTTGACGGTGCTGAAAAAATCAAAGAACTCATCGCTGTAGTATATGTCTTGGCCGTAAGTACGGTTGCTACCGCTACCGCCCTTATCGCTACTCCACCAACCACCATAGTAGCCGACAAGTTCGAAATTGCCATTGGAATTGCCGCTACCGCCCGGCAGGGCAGAAAAGCCAAAATCATCCGTTCCGTTCATATCATATTCGCCATCTGCGTCTTCTATCTTATTCCAGCCGCTTTTTGCTTTGAGCTTCTTTTCTCCACCTGCGAATTTCACAAGGGCTTTCCATTCCTCATTATTTGGCACTCGCCATCCAGTTGGGCAAGCCTTCATAGCCGCTTCCCAATTATACAACCTACCATACTTTGCACAGTTGCTATCTTTGTTGTCATAACACTTGGAATCAGCCGCTTTGAAGTTTAAATTCTGCGCCATCCAAGTTTTGTTGCCGATTTTAACTATGCGATAGGTTTGGGCGTCTCGTGAATCCACGGCGTAAATATCAAACGATATGCCGGTTACGCAAAGGTCGTCATACTTGCTGCCCGGATACACTTCCATTATCTCAAAGCTCAAATCAAGCTTGTTCGTGGATAAAGGCAGGGTTTCTGGGAGATTAATAGTCTGCGGCTTTATGTTGTCGCTGACATTAAAATCGCTCAAATGCCTGTCGCCAACATGGAGGCGAAGTTTTTTTATGCGGGAATTGTTCTGCCAAGTTGTCTGGTTTCTGGCAAAGCCGTTCACAATTACCAGCGATTTAACATGGCTGTTCGCAAAACCTGTGATTTTTGCATTCACACGCTCGCCAATGCCCTGCCCCTTCACGCCTTCGCACCAAGTGTTTGAATTGTCGCCATTTCCTAGGTTTGCGGCATCGTAGCGAGTTTTCCCCTGCGGTGCCAGCGTGGAACTTGCTGTCCATTCTACGGACTGTGCTGTTGCAGTGATGGCGAGGGCTGCGATTGCCAAGTAGCTCAATACTGATTTATTCATTTTGGTTCTCCTGTTATTAAAATTCGGGTAAAAATAGAAAAATCCTGAAAATCCTAAAATCGGGGAAATCGGAGTTTTTACAATAAGAATTTTTCTACATTCACAACAGAGGTTTAACTTATGCCAAATGCAAATCCGGGATTTTTTGCCGGTAAACTGGACGAGCTGGTTAGCTGGGGTCGTCTGCACTCTTTGTGGCCATTCCCCTATGGAACAGCCTGTTGCGCCATTGAATTTATGTCCACGGAATCCGCACGCTACGACCTTTCAAGGCTAGGTTCGGAATTTGTGCGATTCACGCCAAGGCAAGCTGATGTTTTGGCAGTTTCGGGCACAATTACATTCAAACAAGCACCTATATTGAAGCGCATTTACGAGCAAATGATGGAACCCAAATGGGTTATATCAATGGGAGCTTGTGCCTGCTCCGGTGGCTTTTACGACTGCTACTGCACAGTTCCGGGCATAGACCGCATAATCCCCGTCGATATCTATATAGGAGGCTGCCCAAGCCGGCCCGAAGCATTCTTTGACGCAATGCTGGAATTGCAGGAAAAAGTCAAAAGCCAATCATATATGGAAGACAGGAAAAAGAAATTGAAAGAACAGTGGGAAAACATCAAAAACTGGGACTGGAAAAATGGATAACACTGATAATTGTAAGGGCAGTCCCACGTGTCTGCCCGATGAAGTTCTAATAGATATCGTTGGCGTGGACTATCTTGGCATGGAAAACCACGAAGGCAAGCGTTTTGGCGTTATCTATCAATTTAAAAACATGAAGACTATGGAACGCCGGAGTTTCAAGGTTTTGGTTGATGAAGGNGAAAAAATCCCAACTCTNAGCGAGGTTTGCCCGATTGCAGACTGGCTGGAACGAGAAGTTTGGGACCAATTCGGAATTGTTTTTGAAGGGCACCCCAATTTGAAACGGCTATTGAATCATGCGGAATTTGAAGGGCACCCCTTGCGCAAAGATTACCCCGCAAAAAAGCGGCAATGGCTCTCTGAAAATGATTTGATGCAAGATCAACTTGAAAAACGTTTGGAAACCCTGGGATACAAGGTGATATGAAAACAGCAATACTCACAAATGAATTTCCGCCAAATATTTACGGGGGCGCAGGAATACATGTGGATTTCTTGACAAGAGAACTGAAAAATCTGTGTGAAATCTCCGTGCATTGCTTTGCAGATTCCCCTGCCCGCTCATTTGCCGAGCCCGAAGACCCGAAGTTCAAAAAAATTCTTGAACCTCTGGATACCAACCTGCAATGGCTTTCTGCAATGCGTGGCATAGACATTGTGCATTGCCACACTTGGTATTCACATTTTGCCGGAGTGCTGGCAAGCCGCTTATACCAGGTTCCTCTTGTGCTAACAACACATTCC
>JGI24695J34938_10003624_pt1 | contig 10610 bp, 7 predicted proteins | sample TergutCo191P3_FD_34938 | JGI IMG/M metagenome (IMG submission 34938) | reverse complement strand
CAGGTCTAACAACTGCTTACATTTTTTCGACTCCGGTTACAGGCGATATTACTCTGCATGCAAAATGGATTACCCAGTATACCGTTACATTTAACAGCAATGGCGGATCCAGCGTTTCAAATCAGACCGTTAATGAAGGTGTAGCTGCATCACGGCCTGCAAACCCAACCAGAGCCGGATATACCTTTAATGACTGGTATAGCGATTCGGGTCTAACCATTGTTTACAATTTTTCAACCTCGGTTACAAGCAATATCACTTTATATGCAAAATGGGATGCTATACCGACATATACCGTTACATTTAATAGCAATGGAGGATCCAGTATTTCAAACCAGACTGTCAATGAAGGCGCGACTGCCTCACGGCCTCTGCCTCCTCCCATTCTGGCTGGTTACATTTTTGACGACTGGTACAGCGACTCTGGACTGACAACCGTTTATAATTTCTCTACTACGATTACAAACAATACAACTTTATACGCAAAATGGATCATTATCCCACCTGTTTCTTTTACTATTACATTTGACAGCCATGGAGGAAGCCATATTGATCCTATAACCGTCACTAACATTCCCATTGTACTTCCTGAACCAACACGGCAAGGTTATGAATTTATTGCATGGTATGTCAGCGAAGGGGTTGTGTTTGACGTGGATACAGCGCTAGACGGTGATATCACCGTCTATGCATTATGGAAAATTAATTTTTAGAATTTAAATTGGATATAAGGAATGTTGGTGTGCTGCATCGAAAGCGATTGTTAATTTGCCTAATGTGTCTGTTCATGGCAGTTCCCATAGTGTCTGCGGAAGGCCAGATCATCGCGCTGCATCCCATTCAAGCGGATGATAAAGAAGCGGCGGACATCTACTATGATATGCTGTTAAAGGAATTGCTTGCGTTACCGGCCGGTTATTCGGTTTTTATGATGGATGTTGATCATCCTCCTCCTGATGTTCCTGTAGGCGGTTTCCCGCCTCATATCTGCCCAAGCCCGTCACTTACCCAACATGCTCCCTACGCGATTACCGGTGAGGTTGTTAATGCACCCCATTCTCCGGGCAACTACCGGCTGCGTTTGTATCTTTGGGAAATGGAAGATAATCGTATTCTGGCTTTTGATGAAATGACGGCCCTGGATCATGGAGGCGAAAAACAGATGCAATNCCTGCTTGCATGGCTCCTTTCGTGGATAGGCCGGGAAAAACCGGTTAGGGTAGTGGAACGTGTTGTACCACAGGAAGCAGAAAAGCAGGTACAGCAAACACAGGAAAAAGAAGAACCGGCACAGGAAGCTCTGGAAACAATAAACGTGGAACCGGTTCAAGCAGAAAACGTTGTAAAAGAAATCGAACACTGGCTGTATCTGGGTATACGGGGCGGCGGCGGTTCTTCACAGTGGTACAACGATCAAAACCACGCTTATGGCTTCCCAAACCAGGATATAACCAGCTTCTGGGCCGCGAATGCTTCCCTGCAGGTATCCCTGCATATTTTTCGTTACTTTGATATCCAGACCGAAGCAAACTTCGCGGCTGATATAGGATCGCTTGGAGATATCAAAACGGGATCAATAACATCAGACGGGGTATTTGTTAATTGGTATATGACTGTGCCTTTATTGTTTAAATTAAACTTCAGCAACAGCAAGTTAAAAATCGGCCTTTATGCGGGCGCATACTATTATCTGCCTCTGGCCCAGATGAATAATGACATGCTGGGCGGTTATTTTGACTATGAACCTTCCATACCGGGAGTTACCTTCGGGACGACGCTTGGCTGGAAATTAGGGCCCGGCTGCCTGTTTTTTGACAGCCGTTTTGAATATGACGGGCGCTGGTACAGCGATACCAGAGATGTATTTTATTACCGTAATTTGATCAAGTTCAATTTAGGCTATGAAATCGGCTTGATAAAGAAAAGGTCAAAATAAGGTTTTTTAATTACGGAGGGAGTTGTGATCTGGAAAAAACTGGCGTTTGCGGCGTTATGTGTTGCTTTAACATCCTGCAACAATGCTTTTTTGATGCTGCTGGACAGAAATTCCGGAGAGATAACGCAGAGCAAATTTATAGTGATTTTTGACAAAAACGGGGGTGACAAGGAAGCGTCTCCGGGCAGAAAAACCGTTACCTTACCAGCTAATACAATCGGGATGCTGCCTTTTCCGCCGGAAAGGAACGGTTATAGCTTTACCGGATGGAATACAAATGCCGATGGTTCGGGAACAATATTTAACGAAGCGACGGTTGTGGCAAATAACTGCATTGTATTCGCCCAATGGCTGCAGGATTGATGTGTAAGTGAAAGGAGAAGAGATGAAACGTGTAATACTGCCGGTTTTACTGCATTTATTAATTGCGGCGGGCTTTTGCATGGCGCAGACCGGAAATGAATTCAACCAGCGCGGAATAGCAACTCAGGAGATGCAGATGATCGACGGTTTATATGCATCCCATCCCAGCCTCCCCATTGGTTCCAGAATAATAGTGATAAATACAAGTAACAATGCCTCTGCGGAAGTTACCATTATTGGACGGATACTGGCATCATCTCGACGGATAATCGATCTGTCTCCTGATTCGGCATTGGCTTTGGGCATAGATACAGAAGATGAAGTTATTCTGTCATTTGCATTGGCAGAGCCTGAGCTGCCGAAGATTGTGACTCCGGATGAATCTGATCATCTGTCACAAGAAGCTGAGCCGGAATTGAAAGAAAAAACAACCGCCCAGGATCAAAAGCCGCAAAACAGAAAACAAGATACTGTTTATATTGTTCAGCCTGAAACCAGGGCTGGATTACCTGAATTTATCAGAATCAATTATATATTTTCCGGCAATGTGCCGAAGCAAAAAAATAAAATTTTTGTTATACCGGGCCTGCCCAATCCGTGTGACGGCAAATTATACAATTTGCAGATTGGCGCTTTTTCTGCCGAGAAAAGCGCACATCATGCCTACCGGACTCTGCAGACTGCCAGATTTGACGCTGTTCTGGAACAGTTTGAGGGTTTATACAGGGTTTACGCAACGCGTGTTCCTGCTATAGTCGTCAGTTACGCTGTAAATCGCCTTGAAGATATGGGATTTACAGCGGTATGGATCCGGGAATTAGGCGCGCCGTAATTATCTCTTTACATTACAGGTAAAACAAAATTCCGAACCTTTGCCCAATTCGGATTCAACCCAAATATTGCCGCCCATCATTTCAATAATTCGTTTTGATAGCGCAAGGCCTATTCCGATTCCGCTGTATTTTCTGTTTAAACCGTTGTCTGCCTGTTCAAAGACGGAGAACAGCTTGTTTTGCTGCTCTTTTGTTATCCCTATCCCGTTGTCGGTGATTTTAAACTGAATCGTAATTATTCCGTTAACTTCGTTAAGTTTACGGGCATCAAAAAATATGTCGCCGTTTTCCGGCGTAAATTTTACGGCATTTTCCAGAAGGGTAGTAATTACCTGTTTTAACCGCTTTTCATCGCCGGTAAGCGAAGTCGGTATTGCAGAATCAATTTTACAGCCGAACATTTGTTGTTTTCTTGTCGCGTTTTTATCCGTATCCAGCAATATCTCCCTGATCATCGCGTCGAAGTTAAATACCGAATCGGAAAGTTTAAGCGCCCCGTATTCCGTATCAGAAATATCCAGCACAGCGTCTATCATGCGCAGAAGGTCATGCGCCGAATTATTCATAACATTGCAATTTTCCTTAATGTTGTCCGGGATGCCAATAATATTTAGTATCTGCAGCATGCCTATGATGGCATTTAAAGGGGTGCGCATTTCATGGCTCATTCGCGAAAGGAACTCCGATTTGGTACGGCTTAGGTATTCCGCATGCTGTATCGCGTCACGTTCAAAAACGCCGGAAAAAATACTGGCAAGAAGAATGGCCAAATTCGTTTCGCTCTCGTTCCACTTCATGTCTTCCTCTCTGGAAAAAACGATAGTCGCGCAAAACTTCCCTCTAATAAAAATTGGCGTGGCAATATAGTTTTCCAAATGCTGGAGGTTCAGGTTTATTGCGCCATTTAATAGCGGGTTTCCGGAATGAATGCATAAATCCCTGTCATTACCTGCCAGTAAACCGTTAATAACAGAAATTACCTGATCGTTAAGCTCAACCTTGTCGCCTATGCGTGTCGGGAGGCTGGAATCGGGACTAATCCATTCGTTCTGGCATATAAGCGTATTGTTGATTATTTCGAGTTTATACAGCAGCACTGTCGTAATGCCCATAAATTCTCCGACCATGCGCAGCGTGTCCGTAAACAGTGTAACGGCATGGGCATTTAAAAGAAAGTTATGCGCAATACTATTAATCAGCGCCTGCTGCCGGTGCCGCTGGACAAGCTGCATCTGGTGCTGGACCCTGAGCTTGACAATCGCCGGATGAAACGGTTTTGATAAATAATCTACAGCCCCCAAAGCCAACCCTTTTATCTCGGCATTGATATTATCAAGCCCTGTGATAAAAATAATCGGGATATCATGCATTTTTTCGGAGTTTTTAAATACGGTAATCACGTCGTATCCATCCATATCAGGCATAAGAACATCAAGCAGGATAATATCAGGCATAAATTCTTCGGCAGTTTCAATAGCGTCTTTCCCGCTGGTAGATGCGTATACGGTATATTCCTGATACAGTATGGCCTTTAAAGAGCTGATATTATCTCTTTCATCGTCTACAATCAGAACGCTATTCTTCCTGCTTTTCATCGCCAAACTCCCACTCTCTTTTTAATTTTGACAATTCCAGAACTGCCTGTTTAAAATTAAATTTATCTATCTGCCTCGCAAGCTCTTCCGTTCCCGGTATTGCGTATATATCATCCAGCAGCTCCTCGCATTCGGGATTCTTGTTTGCCAGCAGAGGCTCCAGTTTTGCAAATATTTCGTGTATTTTTTTTGCATCGGCTGACCCTGCCTGCGCGATTTTAACTGCCCGTTGGGCGTCGATTTCCTGCAACAACGGATGTAATTCATCCAGGACAGATTTTAATTCTGTTTCAAGAATCTGTATTTCATTTTTCAGGATCGGGTTTTCACCGATGGCAAGTATCTCTTCCAGCACCGCTGCAGCCGCCTTAAGCGCATTCTTTCCAATTTGCCCGGCATTGCTCTTTAAAGTATGCGCCAGCCTGTGGGCCAGCTTGATGTCCCTGTCTTCCATGGCTTTTACGATTTGGGCATAGGTGGTTTGATTATTTCTGGCAAAATTAACCTTCACCTGTTTTTGAAAATTTTCATCTTCTTCAAGGGGAACCGAAGATGCGCTGTCCGCCTGGTCATTATTCTTCGATCCAGAATCTGCAATAGAAAGATACTTAAGAAGGCATTTCCATAATTCCTGTGATGTGAAAGGTTTACCCAGGCAATCGGACATCCCGTATTTTGTGTAAAGCTCCACATCGTTGGACATTATATTGGCGGTTAAAGCGACTATAGGGGTTTTTATCCCCATGGCGGCGATTTTTGAAGATGCTTCAAGACCGTCCATCACCGGCATGTGTATATCCATGAAAATCAGATCGAATGGTTTATCGCCGTTTCTCATCCGTTTTTCTGCTATGTCAACGCCTTCCTTTCCATTATGCGCAATAACCGTCTTCACGCCTACTCTTGCCAGGTGATCGCAAATTACCTGCTGGTTCAGTCTGTTGTCTTCACAAATCAGAATGTCGCCTGAAAAATCCGGTTTTTCCAGAATACGGAACCTGTTTTCATGATACAGGGTTTTTGGATCAGACTCGACCAAATCAAATGTTATTTCAAAACTAAATTTACTGCCAATTCCTATCGCGCTGTCCACAATGAGCTTCCCGCCCATCAAGTCTATGATGTTTTTGGTTATTGGCAGCCCCAGCCCGGTGCCGCCGAATCTCCGCGTATTGCTGCTGTCTGCCTGCATAAACGGTTCCAGAATCCTTGAGATCAGTTCGGCGCTCATGCCGATGCCTGAGTCTTTTATCTCAAAAAGAACCGTTACCTTGTTATCTTCCGTTTCGCCGTCGTTGCCGGAATCTACCAGAGACGCCAACAGCTTGACGGTGCCGATATTTGTAAATTTTACCGCATTGGAAAGAAGGTTAATGAGCACCTGGCGCAGCCTGATGGGGTCTCCCAACAGTTTTTTATCAATGGACGGTTCGGCGTAACAGTATAATGATATATCCTTTTCTTCGGTTTCTTGTTTAATGGTCATCTGGCAGTGCGCAAGCACCTCGTGCAGGTCAAAAGGTATTTTTTCCAATACGATTTTGCCCGATTCAATCTTGGAAATATCCAGAATGTCGTTAATTATTTTTAACAGCCATTTCGCGCTTTGTGATATGTTGCTAAGGTATTCCCTGATTTTTTGGGAATTGTCGCTGTACTGGGCAAGCTCCGCAAATCCGATGATGCTGTTCATGGGCGTCCTGATCTCATGACTCATGTTTGCAAGGAAGGTGGACTTGGTTCTGTTGGCGGTTTCCGCCGCATCCAGCGCAAGGCGCAGCTTATCCTGAGCCTGTTCTATTTCGGCGAGGTGCGCTTTTTGCTCCCTTAAATCCCTGGTGTATCCTGCAACAAGGTATTTCCCTTTATGGTGTTTTATGCGGATAAGCGTAACTTCAGACGGCATAAGTTCCCCGTTCAAAAGCCGGTGCGTCCATTCGAATTTACAATAACCTTCCTCAAATGCCTTGTTTATGAGCATCCGGTTTTTTTTAACGGAGCGTTCCCCGTCCGGCTGATACTCGGGCGAGCAATACGTCATGTACTTGTCCATATATTCCTGCTCGTCCCTGCACCCGTATAATTCTATGCTCGCTTTGTTGCAGGTTATTGTATTATAATTGCTGTCAAATAACTGGCAACACATCGGCAGCGCGTCAAGCAGAAGATACATTTCCTCTTCAGCCTGTTTCTTTGCCAGCACCCTTAAAAATACCATAAACCCGCAGATAACCAATAACGATAACGCCGCTATCGCCAGCATCAGCCTGAATTCAAGCGTATTTGATTCCCAAATAGGGATAGATCGGTTGATGATTAAATGATCTGCCGGTAATTTTTTTTTGCTTATGTTGAAATGTTTGGCCGTTTTATAATCAAACTGCCATTTGGCAAGGGATTTTGAATCGATATTAATCGGAATCTGCAAAGGCGTTTTTCCTGTTAATAATCCGTCGGCCATAGAGGCGATTCTTTTGCTCTGCATGTCGGCTGAAGATGCCAGAACGCCAAATGTTCCGCCGCCGATATAAGAAGCGGTTAAACCAAAAACCGGATTTACAGATGCGCCTGCAACCAGATTCTGCACTTCTGTTTCTGTATAGAAAACATCGTCACTATCTGACAGATAATTCCCTATTAAAACCATCGTATCGGATCCGAACGCGCGTATATCATTTAAAATCTCCGCAAACGGTTTGTTTCTGCTAAAGATAAATTCCACAGGTAAATTATGTGAGTACAATTTGTCCGACTCTATGTTTTTTTGGATATCTTCCAGTAAATTTTTGCTCTTGGAGAGCGAATGATCGTTGAGAATAAAAATTCTGCGCGTCTTGGGGAAAAGCCGCAGCATTTCCGATACGGTTTCTGAAAAGAAAACTGTTTGTGAAATACCTGTAACATGCTCTTCAAGCCCGTGAAGCATGGAGTCGTCGAATCCCTGAACCCCAAAAAATAAAACAGGTATATTCGGAAACAGATAATAGTAGTTGTTCAGCGTATATTCAAGCGCTTCGTTGCCGGATGTTATAACCAAATCAGGGTAACGTGTAATAAATTCCGTGCGGATCAAATTTGAAACAATGGCGTTATAGCTGGCCTGACTGTGAAGTTCGTTTGAATTGAGGTAAAAACTATAATATTCAAACGGGGTATCGGGTTTCAGGTTGGCGCGGATTGATTCCATCTGGGAGCGTTCCCATTCGTTCTGCGCGTTATAGGAATTGATATGCAGTATTATTGGCTTTTCATTTATTAACTTCCTGCTGTTATAGATGAGCGGCATAGTGCCGTCGGCGCTCATTTCAGTGTAGGCTCTCTCAAGAAGCGGGACTAAATTCATATGCCTGCTGTTTACGTATGTGTAAACCGGCTGCCGCTCGACAATGCCGGCTCTTTTGGTGCCATAAGGGAGCCTGTACTCAAAATGCGACATTCGCGGGAGGATTATCACATCGGTATCTCCGTTAAGCAGGGAAGCCCATAATTGCGTGTAGTTGTTAACCCTCGTTAATTCACTGGCGCCTGCCCGCCAGATATTGTTTGCCACATACTCGTTCTGCCAGCGGTAACCCAGCCGTAATCCGGCCATATCTTCCCAGTGATAAAATTGCCGCCGGAAATCTGAGCGCGTGTAGGCGGTATATTCCACATTGTCTATGGCTACAGGGACTTTTATTAAATTGGGGTACATATTGTCCCAGCCGTCCGTTTGGGTAGGTAAAATCACGGCGTCGCCATAATTTACGTCTGCAACAGAGGTGCGCATTCCCGTAATATTGGAAATCATTTGAAAACCTGAGTGCCTCAAAGCCGTGTACAATAAGCGCTCGATAATGATCGAATGGTCATCGCTCATTGCGACTTTAATTGTGGGCAGGTCGGGGGTGTTTACAATCCCTGTTTGCGCCCAAATCGGCATTTGTATAAACAACAGGCACAGAATGTAGAATCGAGAAAGCCTAACTCTAATTAACAATGCTAACTTCCTTTTTACCAACTGTTAATTATTATAGTATACATTGAATCAGTTGATTTTTCAATGTTTTTGTCTTTTTGGGCGCGCTCCTGATACGGTTTTTACCGCTGTTTCGCAGGCGGCTGTAATGGCGTGGAAATTCCCGGCATTGATGTATGCGCGATCGCAGAGCCAGCCGCCGCCAACGGCAAATACCTGGGGAATTATATACTGTGTCAAATTATCATTATCTACCCCGCCTGTGGGGATGAATTTGATCCCCGGAAACGGCGCTGACAGGGCCTTTATCGCCGCCGCTCCGCCGTAAACCTGAGCCGGGAAATATTTTACCACATCAAGGCCTGCTTTAAAGGCGGCTGTAATTTCCGTAGGCGTTACGCAGCCGGGAAATACCGCTACATTGTTTTTCAGGCAGTATTCAACAATTTCGCCATCATAACCGGGAGAGACGATAAAGGACGCCCCGCAGGATACGGCCTCCCTGCATTTATCCAGGGACAGCACGGTTCCGGCGCCGACAAGCACATCAGGGCAGGCGTTCCGCGCGTTTTCTATTGCCTTAAGGCCCGCTTCTGTACGAAGAGTTATTTCCATAACGCTAATTCCGCCTGCCAGCAGCGCCTGGGCGGTTAATCCTGCTTTACCGGCATCATCTATCATAATCACAGGGATCAAAAAATTTTCAGCAATTTTTTCCTTGACTGTCATTGTAGGCCTCCTGATTATAGTATATAACATGAAGAAGGCAGAAATGAAAGTTTTAGTGACACCTACATCCTTTAAGCCGGTAAATGGAGGCGCAGCCATGGAGCTTCTGCGTTCCTTTACGGCCGATCTTGTTTTTAACCCTCAGGCAAAGCCCCTGTCAGAAGGCGATCTTATCCCCCTTCTGGCGGATTGCGACGGTTATATCGCGGGCCTTGATTTTATTACGCGGAAAGTACTTGAAAACGCCCCGAAGCTGAAGGTTATTTCCCGTTACGGCGTTGGCGTTGACCGTGTTGACCTTGAGGCGGCAAGGGAAATGCGCGTTGTTGTCTGCAATACCCCCGGCGTCAACGCAAATGCCGCGGCGGATTTGGCTTTTGCCCTGCTTCTCTGCATCGCCCGCAAGGTGCCCCTTCTGGACCGGAAAACCCGTGAGGGGGAGTGGCTCCGTTCGACAGGTTTTGAACTCTATGGAAAGACCATTGGCATTATCGGGCTCGGCGCTGTAGGCAAGGCAATGGCGAAACGGGCGTCGGGATTTTCCATGAACGTATTGGCGAAGGATCCCTTTATTGATACGGAATACATCCGGGCAAACGGCATTAACGCCGCTGAGTTTGATGAGGTTATTGGGAAATCGGATTTTATTTCCCTCCACCTGCCTCTCATGGATGAAACCCGGAATATTATCAACAGGCCGGTCATGGAGTCCATGAAAAAAGGCGCTGTTATTATCAACACGGCCCGCGGCGGTCTTATTGACGAAAGCGCGGCTTATGAGCTTCTTAAATCCGGCCACCTGGGCGGATTGGGCCTCGACACATACGAAGCGGAACCTCCCGGTTCTTCGCCTCTGTTTACCCTGGATAATGTCGTGGTAACTCCGCATACGGGCGCGCATACCGCAGAAGCCATCGCCGCTATGGCCGAACTGTCGGTCAAAAACCTTATTGACGTGCTTTCCTGCAGGAACTGTCCGAATATTGTGATGTAAGCTTGTCCTGTAATACACATATGAGCCTCCGGGAGTTTTATATACAAGGGCTGGTATTTATTTACTGAATATGGTACACTCTTCGCATGCAGGTAAGGAAAAGGCCTACAACGGCAATATTCGCTCACAGATGTAGTTACCCCCCCCCCAGCGTATAAAAAATCCGCTATTAGCGGTATAGACAAGCAAAAACAACACTCCG
>JGI24695J34938_10003623_pt1 | contig 10612 bp, 6 predicted proteins | sample TergutCo191P3_FD_34938 | JGI IMG/M metagenome (IMG submission 34938) | reverse complement strand
CATTGCCTGAACATAACCAATAGGCGCGGGCGCCGCCGCCGCTCCCGCAAGCGCGTTGGACGACGCCCACCATTGACTTAGCCGCTCGGCAATTGAGCCCAGTCCGCTGGAAAGCATTCTGTAATTTCTTAAGAACATGGTTGTATAAAACGAATCTGTCCATTGCCAGACAAAAGAAAAAAGAAAGCAGGAAGTAAGCATCGGCGCCGCGTCGGGAATCATAATCTGTATAAATGTTCTGAATTTTCCGCAGCCGTCTACCCATGCCGCTTCTTCAAGCTCCTTAGGCATGCCTCTGAAATACTGTCTTAACAGAAAAATATATAAACCGCTCTTTAGCCCCATTCCCGTGGCGGAAAGCAGCCAAAAACCGTAAACACTGTTAAGCAGATTAACAGGTTCTCCCGTTATCAGCCTGAACAAACCAAAAATATCGAAGAAGTGAAAATTCAAATAAAGCGAAGACATTATAGTATGCGGCGGAATAACAATGATAAGTATTACGCAGAAAAACCAGAAATTTTTAAGCGGGAATTTATATCTTGCAAAACCATAAGCCGCAAGAGTACACGCCGCAATCTGCAAAATAGAACTGACTACTACAATAAAAAAAGTTTCAAAAAGAGCCGATCTGTAATTTATCAGCTGGTTTGCAATTCTGTAATTTTCCAGCGTAAAATTACGCGGAATACTGATAACCGTACTGTCGTATAAATCCTGCTGATCCATAAAACTGACGCTTAACTTATCAAGCAGCGGCTGTATAATCAGAAAGCACAGTCCAAAAAGCAGAATCGCGCGGCAAATTTTAAACGTTATATCCAGCGCTTTTTTCTTTATGTGATAGTTACGTGAAATGTTTCCCCAATTCGCGGTTCTTTCTTCGTCTGTATAAATATCACTCATAGTAATAAACCCTCCTGGAAATTATTGCCATCGCAATTCCGATGATAGAAATAACAGCAAGAAAATAAACCCATGCCATTGCGGTTCCAAAACCAAAATTCAACATTCTTAATACAGTTAAATTAATCCTTTCCATTACGCGGTTATCAGTGCGGATAAAGTAATCAACTACGCTGTAAACAATATTAACAAGAATTAAAGAGCTTACCATTGGGAACGTAATTTTCCAGAAACATTCCCATGCCGTAGCGCCTTCGATTTTAGCGGCTTCAAACATGCTCGGCGGAATTGTCTGAAGAGCGGACAGGAAGATAATAATCTGAATACCGGACGCCATCGCAATGTCATAAATCTGATTGATAATCGCGAAGATATACGCCATAAAATCGCTTGCTGCTCCTTCCGCTACAAGAATATCTTCCAGCACTTTAGTAACCGAAGATTTCATCATATTGCTGTCTTTTATTATTTCCGCCATGTTGTTTAACAGCGAATTGTTTGTTTCAAGTCCAATCATAATTCCGGAAGAAAGAATTACAGGAAGAAAGAAAATCGCGCGTACAAAACCTCTTGCCTTGAATTCCTGATTTAAAATAAGAGCGACAAAAAGGCTGAAAATAATAATCGCGGGAACAATCATAAGCATGCGTCCGATCTCTTCAACAAGGAATCTGTTAAAATCGGGATCGACAGCGACAACGCGCCTGATGTTTTCAAGGCCTGTAAACTCCATGGAAAAGCCGTGATTCACAGTATCAATTTTTACATTGCTGAATACCATGCGAAGGGATTCAAGAATCGGCAAAAACATAAATGCCAGGAAACCGATGATAAAGGGAAGCAAAAATAAATATCCCGTAACGGCGTTTTTTCCTTCAAGCGTCAATGATAATTTATTATTTTTCCGTAAAAAATACATTATTCCCCCAATACGATATAATCGTACGCCTCAATAATATTTCCGTCATAATTCCGCGGATTATCCGTAATGTTGACTATAACCTTTGTTCCGTCTTCATATTCTGTAATCGTAACGCCCGGCGATAATATAACATGATTTGTTATAGCCTGATTATTTAAATGCCCGAAGTCGGCGGTAAATTTTTTGTACAGGGCATCCGCGTCTCCGATCCATTTACCGTATTCATTGGCGTAAAATTGCCTGAACTTTGTTTCCTGCAGAACCGCGGTTTCTTCCTTCATAAAACTGAAATACAACCCTGCTCCGCTCTCAATTGTTTTTAACAAATTCATGTAATAATCTTCCGCAAGGTTGATCGCCCTGCCGGTATACGGCACAAGGCCGCGTAAAACAATCTGATAAAACGGCACAGACGCGTCCGTTATGCCAAATCCCTGATCGCCGATCATCATATCTGTTATTAACGAAGCCCAGGGCGCCGAATATGTAAAACCGGTATTGACAATTATTCCCGTTCCCGCCTTATTCAATTGTTTTAATTTTTCATGCCGCATAACCATCGACGCTTCCCGGCTTACATGGCGTTTCTCGTGATAATCTCCCGCGAGTTTTGAACCCATGTTTCTGAACGCAATATTTTTTATTCTAAGTTTTGAAGCTTTACGCAAAAAATTATCAATCATTTTATTTACAGTTTCGGGGCGCGCAAGATAATTGAGCTTGCCCCACAAACGGCGCTCGCCGAACCAGATAAAACTATACGGATAACGCTGAGCGCGTTCGCGGCTGACATAACGCGCGGCGTCGCTGTAAAGGCTAAAACCGCTGAATGCTCCGACATCGCGGACAAAAACAAAATCGGCTTCCGGATACAGTGAAAAATTATTTTTTTCCGCGGCGGTTACAATATTTATAAAATCTTTTTTACTGCCAAGCTGATTTATCAATTTGATTTTTGACGGCACTGTGTGATCAACGCTGCGGTTAAACCATCCGTTTAGTTTTATATGCGCGTTTTTCCAGCCAAAATCCGCCAAATCGCGGATTATCGATTCTGTCTCTTTGTAGGATGTCAGCTTTAAAGGAAGATCAAACGGCATTCCCATTCTATGCTGCGTTTTGTTTACGGCGCCGATAATTTCAACGGCGATAAGAATACCGTCGTTCTCAGAATGTTTACCGGCTTCTTCTTTATAGAGCAGTTCGGGATACTTTTCAAGGAGCCATGCGCGGTATTCCTTTGCCATGCCAACATATCCCGTTTCGGCGCATGGCGTATAACGCATTGTTATGTTTTCGCCTTCGGGAAGATTCGCTTCGTATAAAAATACCTCCCGCTGACTGCGCCCGGAAATATCCATTCTGGCGCCGTGCACCATATCAAATACGGAATATACCCTGTTTCGCGAGCAATTTCTGCCGGAAACATCCGCGCGGATACTTGCGTAAGACGCGCCTTCCTCGATGACACCTAACAAAGCGGCGCCGTTTTTTTGAATTCCAAACGCGGGGAAAGGCGCTTTGTTGTCGCTGACTACGGCGTCACGCGCCATCGCTTCGTCCCATCCGTAAACATTCGCGCTGTAAGGGAGCTGGTTGTGTTTTCCGTTATTAAAATAGATAAGAGCCCCGCTGCCGTCCGGAACAAGAATGTATCCATCGTCATTCGCGTCTCCGGAACCCATAAACGGCATAAGCGTTAATTGCGTTATGGGATAAGCCTGCCGGTACCCGATTTTGTTATAAGGTATATTCAGCAGAAGAGAATGTCCGTCCAGAATGTAACGAAGCGTTATGCTAAACGCGGGTTTAACGTCTTCGCCGGAGATCTGATAACGCAGAGAATCTTCGGCAAAATCTTCGTTTGTGTAACCCGCATCTTTGAAGAACCCTTCCATTTCTTCTTTCATATAAACCGGCGTAGCGGATCGCAAAACGTACAATTTAATTTTTGACAGCTCCGGAAAATCTTTCAGGAGCTGAGTTCTGTCATCATTAATACGAAGATTATTTATATCATAAAGACGATAAACTGATTCAACAAACTGTCTATTGTCCCATTCCATCCGATCAAGATATGTCAACATTCTTTCTTCATGCATCGCAGGCGGAATGCGGAATGCGCGGGCAATATCGCCGACTGTATAACGCACTTCTAAAACGCCGTCTGTAACTTCGTATTCGTAAGCCTGGCGCTGAACGCTGTAAATGCCTGATTGTAAAGTCATCCCGACGCCGGCGTTATCTGCATATTCAAGAGCAAACTGCGATTCCATCAGGTATTTTGTAACGGCGTCGGCTAAAGGATCGCCGGAAGCATCCTGCGGATTTGAACGCCACTCTGTCCCGTTTTTTTTATCCGTAAGAATTATTTCCGCTGTTACGGGCAAAAAACGCAGATGTAAATATTCGTTTTCCAGCGCAACATCTTCTGTGCTGCCCGCAAATTCGTATAACACCACCGGCTTTGGTCTTATCGCTCGTTTGTTACACGAAAGACATAAGAATAACGTGAAAAATATCAATAACAGCCATGCGCGGGAAACTTCGCCGCAAAAAGCGTTTTTTTTCACCTAACCTCCTACATCAACCGGAACAAAATTTCTTTATACAGCGATATAAAGTACGCTGCAGCGTCGCTTATAAGACTGAAAAAAATAACAAAAATAAACACTATTACGCCCATGCCGGCAATTGTCAGCAGACTGGAAAGTATTGTTTTAACAAGGCTGTAATCGTGAACCATCATCATGGCGGCTAACAGCAGAACTCCTGTCCACAGAGCCGCGAAACCCGCAAGCACCCAGTAAATCGCGCCTTCATCAAACGTGATAAAACGGCTTAACACAATCATTATAGCGTTAATAATCACATAGGGCGTTAGCGCGTAACAGACGGACATATAAATTTCAAACATCCGCCCCTTGCCGTCCATAAGAGTTGTAAGGCTCCAGTTTGCGACAGTCCACAGCCCGACAGGCAGCAGAATACGCATTGCGACAATAACAGAATTAAAATATTCCATGTTAATTGTAACAAATTGAAAATTCGTTAATGTTAGGCGCAATACCTCTACGATAACCGCAAGGGTGATAATTACATTCGCGGCTCCGATTGAGCCGCGTTTTTCGCGGGTTAAATCCCAAAAACCGTCAAGCGGATGAGTGATTACATACAAAGAATATTTAAGAGTCGTTCCAAGATGCCGCCACCAGGCTTTACGGAGGTATTTCATACTTCTCTAATCTCCCTGACGGTTCTTACGGTAAACTTAATTAAAAGCGGCAAAAGAAGCGCTATTCCAAAAATTAAAAGCAGCTTCCAGAGGTTTTCTTCCATCCATTGTTTTCGGTACAACTGAAAAGCTTTTCCGTACCCTTCGCGGTGATGTTTCAATTTGTAATACTTCATCGCTTTTTGATATTCGCCCTGCCTTAACGCGGCGCGCCCGATGCCGATGTAAGCAAGATCGTAATTTCCGTTCATTTTTAAAACTTCTTCCCAAACCGCCGCGGAAGTTTCGTAGTGTCCGGCTTTGTATTCGTCTAACGCCGTGTTGATTAACGCTCCGTACTCCGTCAAATCAAAACGCGTAAGCGCCGCGGTTCTGGAATCAAGCGCGTAAAGGGAGAAACCCATCCTGTCAAGAGCCGTCGGCTGAAGAAAAGAGCCTTCGCGGTTGCCAACGCCGCCGAATGCGTATAACAGGTTGCCCTGAAAATCGTACAGGAAAATACGCCCGCGCGTTCTGTCAAAACAGGCGTAGGAGTCGTTGTCAAACGCGGCAACATCAATAAACCGCGATCGTCCTGATATGCCGCCGGCGTTGCCGTAAACCAAATCACCTACGGGTTTTTCATAACCGTTACGGATTAAAATATCCTGCCCCATTGCGTTTAAACGCCGCACAGGTTCTGTCTGCCCGGTCGAATTTGTTACGTAAACAAAACCCTCCCTGTCAAGAGCGGCGTTACTGTACTCGGTAGGAATAAAAAGATCCATACGTTCTCTTTGAGCCTGCGTTGAAAAAAGTTTCCACACATAATCAATTATGTTGACGCTTACCCTGTTCGCGCCCATAAACCCAAAAAATTCTCCGCGGCTGTCAAATTCCATGAGCCCTTTGTTTACATTCCGCGCCTGAACAAAAAGACGATTCGCGAAATCGACAACTAACTTAAAGGGAAGAAAATCTATAAAATCGCCAAGGCTTTCATCATCAGGTTTTGTAATAACGGAAATAAAATTCCAGTCGTTGTCAAGAATCAAAATACGGTTATTGTTTGTATCTGCAATGTAGAGATCGCCGTTTCTATTTTCAAAAATATCCATCGGATAATTAAAGCGCGATTCTTCTCCGTTGATGATGACTGAAGTTACAACCGCAGCCGCAGCGTGTCCGCCGTTTTCACTCACTTCAATTTTTACGATGCGGTTGTTTCCGGAGTCGCAAACATAAATTCTGTTATCCCGAATAAAAAGCCCCTGCGGATCGGCGAAATGGCTGATGCCTAAAGTTGATCCAAGAATATAAGCGCCGGCGCGGTACGCGTCAGGAGAGGCGACCTGCTCCCTCCAAAAATCATAATTGTACGTGTAGTTTGTTGGCTCGGCATATAGTAGGGAGCGGGGAGTCGGGAGTGGGGAGTCGAAGAAGAGCGGGAAAAAAATTATTAGCAGCAAACAGAATTTCTTTTTCATTCTTTGATCCCCGAATTGGCCATTGTTTGTAAGACATTGCTCTGCGCGAGGATGAACATTACAAGGGGTACGATCATTACAAATAACGTAACAGCGGCTCCAACGCCTGCGCGGGCGATGCCGGCGGTAATAATTTGACCTAACGCGTAGGGCAGCGTTTTTAGCTGCTCCGAATAAATAAAGTTGGAAGCCCGCGCGTTCCACAAACTTTGAACGGAGAAGATCATTACGGTAAGCCATGCGGGTTTAATCATCGGCAGAACAATCCATATAAATATTCTAAATTCCTTTGCGCCGTCAACTTTTGCGGCTTCAAGAAGCGTATCGGGTATTGTGTCGATAAACTGCCTTAACAAAAAGAAACCCATCGGCATCGCAAACGCCGGAATTATTACTGCCAAGTATGTATCCACCCATCCAAGTTTTGCCATGACAAGGTAGTTGGGAATTCCCGTTACGTAAGCTGAAAACATCAGCGTTATGATTACGCCTGAAAAGAAAATTTTTGAGCCGGGAAATTTATATTTTGACACAACAAACGCGCCCATCGACGCGAAAATAATCAATCCGGCAGTGCCGACAACGGTGATAAAAACGGTATTAAAAATGTAACGCGAAAACGTGACCCACGACTTGCTCATAATGATAAATAAATCCTGAAAATTATTAAGCGTAGGACGCTGCACAAAAAGACGCGGCGGAAAAAGAAAAATTTCGTTCATTGGTTTGAACGCATTGTTGATTGAAAAAACCAGAGGATAGGCGAAGAACAAACCAAAAATTGTGAGGATCGTAATGATAAACGCGTCCCCGCCGAAAGAACGGTTGAGCCTTCTGCCGCCAATTAATTTCTTTGGTTTTTTTATCATACTTGCCCCTATGTCCCTATCCGTTTAAGCATTTTTTGAATTATGGCGTTTAACACAATCATGGTGAAAAACAGAATTGTCGCTATCGCCGAAGCGTAACCCATTTCAAAACGAACAGAGCCGTAGTCAACAAGATGGTTGACTACGGTATGCACGGCGTAATCCGTGCTTGGAGAGCCCGCCAGCGCGACGGTAACGTCCGCCACTCCGAATGCCTGCGTAATTGCCATAACGGCGCCGAACATCAGCATACCTTTCATGTTGGGAAGGGTTATGTACCAGAGCTCCTGCCAGCGGTTCGAGATGCCGTCGACTAATCCCGCTTCATATAACGCCGGATCAATCGTAGAAAGACCTGCGAGAAACGCGAGAAAGCCCGCGCCCAAACTCATCCATAAAATGACAACTAACATAACTGGCATCATGTATTTGGGATCGGTCAGCCACAGCACAGGCTGATCAAGAATGCCCAGGCTCATTAACGCGCCGTTAATATAGCCGTACGCGTCGCCAGAAAAAATTAACGCCCAAATCATGTAAACAGCGCCTGAAATTGAAGGAGCGTAAAAAACCAGCGTAACAAAAGCGCGGATGTAACGGGGCAGCTCATTGATAAACCACGCGAAAAGAAACGCCGCCACATAACCTATCGGGCCTGTAATTGCCGCCATAACAAACGTATTTTTCATTGATATTAAAAATACATCATCGGCTAACAGAAGGTTGATATAATTGCGCAAACCGATAAATTTAGGCGATTCTAAAATGTTAAAATACGTAAAACTGTAAAAAATTGAAATAAAAACAGGAGCGACAAAGAAAAGAATAAAAACTATCGCGTACGGCGCAAGAAAAAGATAACAAACGCGGTGCTTGAATATATCTTTGCCCAGTTTAACGCACGCGTCTCTTCTTTTTACAACATACTTTTTAAGACTCATTTTTACTCCAGACCGAATTCTTTTCGTTTTTTAATCAGCTCTTCGTTGATTGTGATAGAGTAATCCAACAATGTTTCTCTTGTGTCCATACCTTCGTTTAAAATACGCCGCGCCGCGTTTGTAATATGACGGCTTACAAAATAACCGCCGGGAACTTCCGGTATGCCTATCGTCCAGCCGCGCTGCTCGTCAAGAACCGCCATCTGCTCGGAGCCCCATGACAGCCGTTTAAACGCGTCGTAATTCGCTGTCGGATAACGCGCCGCGGCGCCCATTATGCTTTCCAGCTCGCGCCCGAACCGAAGCTGGGTATCGGCGCTTATCCACCATTTCATAACTTCCCACGCAGCCTCACGGCGTTTTGAGTTGGTAAAAATCATTGATGCGACAGTGCCCGTAGAAACAGAACGATCGATAGAACCGTCGGGTTTTTTAAGCCCCGGCACTCTGGCAAAACCCCAAAGCCCGCGAAGCTCAGGCGCGAAAACTTCAAGCGTGTTAAAATTTGTATAATCGGCAAAAGCAAGCGGCATTTCCCCAGTGCGGAAACGGTTGACAAAATCGTAGACAACGGGCGTTTTGTAATGCGTAAAAAACTTTGTATAAACGTCAAACGCTTCTATCGCGGTTCCGCTGTCCAAAAGCGTTCGGGAACCTTCATCATTGTACAGCCGCCCCCCGCGCTGAAACAAATGCGCAAGAAAATTGGAAAAATCGATATTCGCCTGTACGTTAGTTGCAACAGAAGGTATGCCTACATTCATATTGTTTTTCTGAATGATCGGAAGAATATTGATAAGATCATCCCATGTGTCGGGAATTTTAAGATTAAGCTCTTCAAAAATATCTTTTCTGTAGAACATTACATGGAAGTATTGTGTCTCCGGCAAACCGTAAACGCCGCCCCGATAAGTAAACGGAATAACCACGCTTGGGTGCAGCTCTTTTACAACTTTGTCATAGCCGGGGAACTTTGATATATCCACAACCGCGTTGCGCACAGCATAGTTTACCGGATCACCCTGAGGAACTGTCAGCACCATATCGGGACCCGTACCAGCGACAACCGCCGGCATTAACGCGTCAGGCGCGACAAGTTTTACGTTGACTCTGATCTGCGTTGCCGGAGTAAAAGTGTCGTCTATCATCGCTTTTAAGATTGTGCTTTGATCGCGGCCTGCAAGGATCCACACTTCTACAATATCGTCACCCTTGCTGTGAACATCGCCCAGCATGTTGTAATCAACAAAGAACGACGCAAAGAAGGATCGAATTTCATGCGAAGCGCTGACAAAAAAATTTTCATTGTCGCGCGGAAGTTTCGCATCCGCCGCGCTGATTACAATGTAATCAATGTCAAGCTGAGACTGAGAAAGAGCAAGCAAGCTGTCTCCAAGCGAGCTGATGTTTGATTTAAAATTGATAAGCGTCCTAGGAATTCTGTCAGGGCGTTTTACAAAAAATTCGAGCTGCCTAGCAAGAGTCAATGTCGACGCCGCCTGCGCGCTTCGCTCGCCGGTATAACCGGTTAAATCATCAACAAGCTTAAAAAGAATTTTACTCTCAAGTTTCATCGCTTCGATCACTTCAGGGTATACTTCGTCAACGCGGTAATCGCGGTAAATATCCGGCTCAGTTCCCGTAAGAACAAGTATTTTACGGTAAATCGAATTCAAACGATAAACGCTTTCTTCCATTACATTTAACATTTCACCCATGCCGCCAAGAGTCGCCTGTATGCGGATGGTATTGACGCCTTCATCAAGCGGAAATAAAAAATCGCCGTCATTATCGCCGAGCGTATTTAAAGTCCACTTGTTGTTATACGTAAACGGCACGGACGCAAGCTCCGCAGCGGGAAGCTTTCCGTTTATCATAACGGCGCGGTTCGACACAAACCCGCGGTTATAATTTTGCCGGCCTTTAACGGATATACGGTACATCCCGTCTTCCGGCGCTTCAAATTCCCATTCAATCCACTGCCCCGCAACGCGCCAGTTCTGACCGCCAATCATGTTGAGTTTGATCTGAGCTGCGCTTGCGGGATCCGTCGCTCCCGAAGAACGATCGTAAACCGGATACAGCGAAGGATCGGATCGATACAGAGCGTCTTCTCCTTGTATCGTCAGTATAAAATTATTGTCCGTATTCGCGTAACGGTCAAGATCAAGACCGGCTACGTAATCGCGGTAGCTTTGCGTTTTAACAGGCGCTCTTAGTTCAAGGGAGCGAATCGCCACCGGCTCGTTGATTCCTGTCAGCCTGATAGTATT
>JGI24695J34938_10003622_pt1 | contig 10612 bp, 8 predicted proteins | sample TergutCo191P3_FD_34938 | JGI IMG/M metagenome (IMG submission 34938) | reverse complement strand
ATTGTGCTCTGCCGCGATGAATAAGGAGGTTTTGCTATGGTGAGCGTTGCTTCTAGCATTGACATTAGCACCATTCTTGATGAAGTATTCGACATCCCGAACCAGTCCTTTTTCCGCCGCCTCGAAAATGTCCTTAAATGGAGATTGATAAGCCGGTTGCGGTGGGGCGGGTGGAACTATTTGTTCGACGACAACAGGTTGCGGTGCTACTTGTACGACAACTTCCGCAGGCGGCGTTTTATCGCGACCCTCCATTACTCCCCAAGCAATTATGCCGAGCAAAAAGAGGGCTGAAACACAGCCTACAATGATCCATATACGAGATGTGTCGGACGATGTATGGACGTAACTCCCGACGGCAGGACGAAATGCAACATCGGCAGCGGCGGATTTGGCAGAGAGACACAACGATTCATTTTCGACAACAGAAAGAGACGATACATCTAATAGTGCCGGTGCTCCTTCTTTTAATTCGGTGATGAACTCTTCGCAACTGCCATACCTGTCTGAACCGTGTTTTGCTAACGCTCTCTGCAACACAGCATTGATACCGTCCGTTTGCAACGGAATCGGTTCCGGCTTGTGATTGAGTACCGCATTGCCCAGTATCTCCACGTCGGTTCCGTCAAAAGGCGGATGNCCCGCCAGCAGTCTATAAGCCGTNATAGCCAGNGAATATTGGTCGGTGGTCGCTGTCGGCTTCTGACCACGCCANTGTTCCGGTGCCATATAAGGACGAGTTCCCGATAAATTGATCTTGCCCAGACCGGCTCGATTCATCCCCGCCTTGATGACGGCTGCCAAGCCGAAGTCGGTAACAAGCACTTCTGCGCCGCGTTCCGTCTTTGCAAGGAAGATGTTCGACGGATCAATGTTACAGTGGATCACACCGTTACGATGGGCGTGATCCAATGCCCCCGCCACCCACGAAAGAATACGGATGACATTGCTCATCGGCAACCCTTTGCGATGAGGGTCGTTTCGTTCCGCATATTGGGCTAATGTTTCACCTTTGAGATACCGCATCACGAAGTAATAGCCGAGATGTCCGCCGTCTTCCAATCCATAGAGCGCACAGATAGAAGGGTGCTGCAGAGCGTGAACTCTTTTGAACATCTCACGTATCTGGTTCATTTCAGATTCGTTTTGTCGTAATTCGTTCGGCACGAATTTGAGGGCGACGGTTCGGTCAGCAACTCGGTCTTTGGCTTTCCAAACCGCACCCATTGCATCGTTACTGACCTGTTTGATCAGTTCGTATTTGTTGTTCAGGACAGTCCCCGGTGCAAGCGTGGCTATCGGCTCGTTGTTATTGTTTGTTGTTTCGTTGGTCATAATACTCTTATCTCAAATTTCAATGTTCTCTTTTGGAATGACCACAGAGAACACGGAGATGGATTATCTCCATGTAATTCTGTGGTAAAAATTACTGCATTACCAGCCCCAACCGTAGCCCCAGCCGTAACCGTAACCCCAGTGTGGAGCGTAGCGAACAACCGGACGGTAATGAACCACTGGACGATAATGCACGACGGGTCGATAGGACACCACCGGCTGATACGACCACGCGGGCACATAGCCCCAAACAGGTCGCATGCACGGACAACCGGGCGGTTTCATGCATGGGCAACTCGCTACGGTGGGTTGCATACAGGGACAACTACTGCCGGTTTGTTGTTCGGCACTGGCAACATTAACCATCGCAACAGCAAAAAGTGCTGCGATACACAAGCAAATCAATTTCTGTTTCATCATCAATCTCCGTAATGTAGAGGGTTAAAAGGAAATGTTTGCCAAGAACACCAACACGTGCCGCTTCAGAATGGGAGCGGCACGTCATAATAAGAAACGGGTCAACCCCTCCGACAAAAGAGGTGCATCGTAGATTTATTTGCGATGCCGATTGTGTCCGCAAGTTCACACGCGCACTCCCTACACAGGGAGCAACGCAACATTGTGAACAACCGATAATTTCTACCCGGTTGCCCGGTTGTCAAGTAGAAACTTCCGTCCGCCAAAGCAGTCTTATTATGTTGTCAACGTTCTCTAATTTCAATCCGTCCGACACGATGCCGGACGAGTATTTCCGATTTTGGACATAGTTTAACGGCTTTTTTGAAAAAAGCAACTATGCCCGACGTAAAAATAAACGGCAGAATCGGAAGATGCCGCAGGACATAGCCGCCGTTCGAGGGCAGAATTCAAAAAATCCGAAAATCCCACTACCGTCTTGCAAAAGCCACCCGAATCGGCTAGAATCTCAGACAGGGTGCCTGCGGATGGCGTTAATCGCTAGCTTGAACACGCTAGCGACGGCAGGGAACAAAGGATTTTAGTCGGGTCGCTGTGAGAAATCGAGCGGCAATGGGCATTACGTCTCGGACAAAAATTACCCATTTTGACATCAAGATTCCGCCTGATGTTTTACACACCCGACAATCCCGGTGTAAAAGAGGTATTGTGAATCGTAGGATTTACGGTACAATAGCATTCCGGGCAGGTTAGGCGCGTAGATGGATAAGGAGTACAAATCATGGACAAAACAAGATTGATTATCGTAGCGGTTGTTATCATTGCAACAGTTACTGCCATTTTGTATTGGGCAAATCGCCCAATACATGGAAAGGGGTTGTATCATATTGGAATTGCCCAGTTGATGACGAATCCGGGAATTGACGCTATCCGAGACGGTTTTTTGGACGAAATGTCCAAACTGGGGTACATAGATGGCGAAAATATTCGTTTTACGTTGCAAAATGCCCATGGCGATAATTCAGTTGCGCAAAGCATTGCCAGAGGTTTTGTCAACGGAAAATGCGACATGATATTTGCGATTACTACACCAACGGCTCAGGTTAGCGCAAGGGAAGCCAGAAGGACGAATATTCCTGTGGTGTTTGGTGCGGTTACTGACCCTGTCGCAGCGGGATTAGTAGATTCTCTGGAAAAGCCAGGCGGTAATATCACAGGAACAAGCGACAGGTGGCCGATGTCCGCACAGTTTGATCTATTGCTTCAACTTCGTCCCGATGTAAGAACAATCGGCATTATTTATAATCCGGGCGAGGCAAATTCTGCCGACAACATGAAGGAAATTGAAGAAATTGTTGCTGGGAAGGGGTTACAACTTCTGACAGTCAGTGTGTCCAACACGAATGAAGTGCTCGCTGCAGCTCAATCATTGGTGGGCAGAATAGATGCTTTCTATGTTTCTGCCGATAATACTGTCATTACGGCGATGGATGCTGTGGTAAGAGTTTCTGAGCAAAACAGAATTCCCCTATTGCCGGGTGTTTCTTCGAATGTTGAACAAGGTGGTTTCGGAACTCTTGGACCGAGCTATTTCGATGTAGGTGTTGAATCCGCAAGAATTGCCGATAGAATTATCAAAGGAGAGAATGCCGGCGAAATACCTGTTGCAACGGCAACTGAATTCGAATATTTTTTTAATTTAAGATCGGCAGAAGCGACTGGAGTGGTTATTCCTGACAGCTTATTGAATAAGGCGGCACAGATTTATAGATAAAATGAGTCTTGTAATTTTCGATACTGCATTACAACAAGGTCTGCTCTATGCAATCGCTGTGTTTGGGGTAGTGATCACATTTCGCTTGATGAATTTTCCGGATCTGACTGTCGACGGCTCTTTTACTTTAGGGGCAGCCGTGGCGGCTACATCATTGATAAGCGGCTATTCGGCAGGAATCTCCATTATTTATTCTTTCGCGGCTGGTTTTCTGGCGGGAGTTACAACGGCATTATTGGTTCGAAAATTTGGGATCAGCAAAATTCTTTCCGGTATTCTTGTAATGCTGATCCTTTATTCTGTAAACCTGCGGATCATGGGAAGAGCCAATATTTCTCTTTTACGAACCGATACTTTATTTACTCCATTTGAAAACCTAGGACATACCGCTTTTATTTTATTTATTTCCAGTTTGACTGCTGTCATTCTGTTATTGCTCCTCTACTTCTCAATCACTAAATTGGGATTATTTATTCGGGCTACTGGGGACAATGAATTTATGGTAAATTCGCAAGGAGTAAACACAGACTGGGTGTTCATTTTTGGGGTTGGCTTATCTAATGCGCTAATTGCAATATCGGGAGCACTTGTTGCGCAAAGTCAGGGATTTGCAGATATTGGCATGGGAATTGGTATGATCATTATCATGTTGGCAGCATTGATAGTAGGAGAAAGTTTCGTTGCCATAGTGCAATCTGTGTTCAGGGGACTATTTAAACAAAATGCCGTGCAAAAGCAAGGAAAAGTTCAAATGCCTTGGGAAGTGTTCAATCTATTTTTTGCAGCGGTATCGGGGGCGTTTCTATATTTTTTAATTATTGCTATTTGCCTGCAACTTGGGCTTGCGCCGACCGACTTGAGATTAGCCACTGGACTGTTAGTAATTGTTGGTATATCAATGCGCTTTAAGAAAACAACGAGTGAGACTTATCAAAGGAGTAGATTTTGAGCGAGATGAAACCCCTACTTGAAATTCAAGAATTGACCGTTGTATATAACGAAAATACGCCGTATGAAGTGGTGGCATTAAAAAATTTTTCTCTAACCGTTGGAAAAGGGGAAATCATTTTAATATCCGGTGGGAACGGATCAGGTAAATCAACCCTAATACGTGCTATAACAGGTGCAATCCCAATCAAATCTGGTAGAATCCGGTTTGATGGAGTTGATGTTAGTAAATGGGCTACTCACAAAAGGGCAAGATTTATGGCTATTGTTCACCAAGATACCATGCTCGGAACTTGTCCTAATTTGACAATTCAAGAAAACTTTCAACTAGTCAATCCACGCAAATGGTGGCATTTAACTCCCTACCGCTTGTCCCTGAAAGATACCCAAATTGAGAGTTTGAAAAAGACAGGTTTGCCATTGGACACTCGTGGATCAAGTAAAGTCAATATGTTGTCAGGAGGACAGCGTCAGGCTATTGCAGTTTGTTTGGCATTTGAGAATAATAAACCCCTGCTGCTGTTTGATGAATTCACTTCGGCTCTGGATGCCAATACAGCAGAAAAAATACTAGACATTACTTTCAGTAAAGCCAAAGAAAACAATGCGACTTTGCTGATGGTAATGCATAATGTGCAACAAGTTAAAATTGATTGTAAAGAAATAATACTGACATGAACGAAAATTCAAGAATTTGGAATGAGAGAAAGAAAATCTATATAGGGACGTCTGTGCTTTTCTTGGCGTTTGCGTCTCCATATGCAGTTATGTTTCTTTGGTTTTTTTTCTTTGGTTCACCACCAGGATGCACTGATCATGGAAAAGCAGCTTATTCAGCGATATCTCATCCTTTCACAAATGCAATCGCTTTTGTAATTACCGTTTTTTCGGCTTTTTTGATGGTAACGAAGCATATTACTACGACAGAAAACAGAATATTAAAGGAAACAATTGAAAGACAAGACAGAACCCTGAAGCAATCAAAAATAGTTTTTGAGGCAGGAATTAGCGAATTTAAAGATGATGATTTACTCATATTTCACCGCATTTTGGCAGAATTAAAAAAAATAGGCAAAAACATTAGTATTTTTGCTATTGATAATACAGATCCACGTACTTGGTGGACTGATAATATGATTGGTTATCTGGCATTACTTTCCCAACATCATCCAGAAAGTGCTATTCATAGAATATTTGTTTGTCAAATGAACGATTTAAAAAGTCCCGTTTTCGCAAAACTCATAGGTTTACATTCTTTAATGGGATTTAGAACTTACGTGATCGAATATAATAAATACAAGGATGTGGTGAAAAAATTTAAAAGGAAGCATGCACCCAATTACGATATGCAGAGGGAGGTTTTTATTTGGAGAGAAGAAACGAATGGCAGTAAAGGTGTATCAGTAAGTAATGTTTTTGGAATCGATTGTTGTGTGGATAATTTGAAATGGTCAAATGTAAAGTGTTTTCAGAGTTACTGGAAAAGTGATTGTAATTATAATTCTCAAAAAGAATTTTTTGCAAAAGAAAAAATAAAGAGTTTTTATAAGAGTGATATATATACTAGTGACATTAAAACAACGTTTGAATTTATTGACTACGACAAGAGTGTGGACACTCTCCCTGAAAAAATAATTGCGTGGGATGAACTGCCTCAAAAATATCTTGTGTTGATAGGTCAATTGATTAAAAAGATGAAATACTGCAAAGACGCTTCTGGAGTGATTGTAAACGACTACTACTGTGGGATTGAAATTGAAAATTGTTCGTTACCAGGTATCTGTTTTACAACAATGTCAAACGTGAAGTCCATTTTGCAAAAATACTATGATAAACTACTTGATAAGGATTGATAATAGAATAACATTTACAACACTGTGTTTGATTAGAAAAGTATACATAGAAATGGTAGCACATTGTAAACGCCATATTGTTGCGGTGCCTAACTAAAATGATATGTTGCTATGCCTGATACCTTTTCCTACGAAGAGCAACGAAAAAAAATAATACATAAAGCATAACAGAATACCGTTTTTGGACAGAACGAGAAAACGATCTAAATTCAACCTGCAAGACGACAGTTACTCCGCCCCCATTAGAAAATTTCCCTATCCAACCACTGATTATGAGCAAGGATAAACATTGGCTAAGAAAACTCCTCTTTGTTAACGACGACAGAAATGCGCTACAAGAACTGGGTATATTTTTCATATTTCTTATAGTACTACCATTTTTGCTTTGGCTTGTCATTTTAGTTTCCTCCCTCGATTTTCCAAATTCATTGAAAACTCTCCGTGAACATGGAGGACTATGTTCGTTAGGTGGTTTTTTTGTCAAACTTGCATGGAATTATTTAAGCGAGGTTAAAAACTCATTAGATCGTAAATTAAATGAGTTCAAGGAGAGTTATGAAAATGACACAAAGGAATTGAAATGCTCAATAGTTAGAGATTTAAAAAGATTCGAGGAGAATTATGAAAAATACATGCGCAAAGCTCAGATTACTTTTGAGTCAGGGATCAATGAGTTTGATGACAAGCACCTGCGGGCACTCCGCCGTGTTTTAGATGAATTAGACAAGGTACGTGAAGAGGGTGAATGCAATGTTAATATCTTTGCAATTGACAATTCAGACTCCCGAACTTGGTGGTCGGATACGATGATTGGTTATTTAGCATTGCTTTCTCGACATCATCCAGAAAGTAGTATTCATAGGATATTTGTTTGTCAGAAAAACGAATTATTGAGTCCAATCTTTGCAAAAACCATAGGTTTACACTCTTTAATGGGATTTCGAACTTATGTAATAGTGTATGATAAGTACAAAGAGGTTTTAAAAACAATTAAAACAAGCAGCTACGATATAGAAAGAGAGGTTTTTATATGGACAAAAACAGCTAACGAAAGCAACCCCCAGCAACAACTTGGCGCAACTTTTGAAATAAATATTAATGCAAATGATTTGCATTTTCAAAGGAATTGGTTAAATGCAAGGTGCTATCAAAGTTTTTGGAAAAGTGATTGTAATTACAATTCTAGACAAGATTTCCCAACAGAAAATCTAACCGGTTACTATGGGAACACGATTCTTCGTGAAAAAGTTGAAATTAAGTTTGAATTTATTGCAAACGAAAAGAGTGGGATAGGTGCGACCATTTGCCCTGAAAAAGCTGTTGCATGGGACGAACTACCTAAACAATATCTCGATCTGATTACGCAATTGCTTCAAAAAATGATATGCTGTAAAGATGAGAATGAAGTGGTCATAGATAACAATTACTTTGGTATAGAGGTTAGAACTGTAAAGAATTGCGGTACATCAATCGCTTGTCAGGTTTCATGTCCTTATAAGTCAAAAGAACATTTTGATGCTACAACAATGTCAAATGTGAAGTCTATTTTACAAAAATACTACAACAAGCTTTCATGAGGATATAATTTGTATCATATCCTTTACCGTAGTGGTTGGGATTTGCGAAAGCATCGGGATGAATTGCTATGTCTAAAATATTTTTCCCTCGAAGAGTAACGGAATTATGGCGAAATGATTTTACAAATAGAACGATAACACTTTATTCTGATAGAGATTTGCAGTTATGTAAATTCGTTTTGAATGAAGTCGGTAGTTTTATTTGGCAGCATTGTTGCGGTCAATTTTCAAATGAGGACATTGCCCAATTGCTCTTATCCAAGTTAGAAGGAGAGAGACCAGGTTTGGCAGGTATTCAAGCAGAGACGACAGTGTTTTTACACGAACTTCGTGAAAATGGATTAATATCATGGGCAGACAAATCGAAAGATGTGCTGTTCGTCGTGCCGCCGTTTCCTGATTTATATTCAAAAGCTTCTATAAATAGTCCTGATTACTCCTCTCCTCCTCTTAGTGTTGCGTATCTGGCAGCAGTTTTACAAAACAATAATTTTGATGTATCGATCCTTGACATGCATATTCAGGCATTAAACCCTGAAGATGTCATTACGTATCATCGAAAAGACAAACCAAAAATAATAGCATTGTCGGCAACAACCCCAACTTTCCCAAATGCGGTTAAAATTGCTAAACTAATAAAAGCATGGGATGAAAACACTGTCGTCGTTCTTGGTGGAGCGCATGCCACGTGTTTACCGGAGGAATGTATTGCATTTGAATGTTTTGACTACATCGTTGTTGGTGAAGGTGAATTTACCATGTTAGAATTGACGAACTCAGTCATTAACAAATCAATTCAAATCGATTCAGTTAATGGCTTGGTTTATAGAGAAGGCAATAAAATCCTTGTTACCGAGCCAAGACAACGACTTGAAGACTTAGATATGCTCCCTTATCCTGCTCGTGAATTACTCGATATTGATGCTTACCATCAAAAAGGTTCAATAATAAGCAGCAGAGGTTGTCCTTACCGTTGCAACTATTGTTCGTGTGCCGTTATATCTGGTCATTCATATAGGGTTCATAGTGTCGATTATGTATTGAACGAAATTGAATTCCTTATGCTTCAGCACGACATAAAATACTTTGATTTTCATGATGATACTTTCAATTTTAATTCGGAAAGAGTATTTGAATTTTGTCGAAAGACTCAAGAGCGTCAACTAGAATTCCGTTGGTCTTGCTTTTGCAGGACAACAAATTTTAATTTCGAAATTGCACGAGTAATGAAAGATTCTGGGTGTAATACCATTCAATTTGGTGTCGAATCCGGTAGTCAAACAGTGCTCAATTCTATAAAGAAAAGAATCAATTTGGAAGAAATTGAGAACGCGGTGGCTTCTGCAAAGAAGGCACAGATAGAGAAAATCTGCTGCGGATTTATCATTGGACATGCCCAGGACACCGAGGAATCTATCAATCAAACGATAGATTTTGGTGTCAAATTGTCCAAAATTGGTGCGAACAATTTAACAATAAGCATGTTAACTCCGTATCCTGGCACTGAGGTTTATAACAATCTTGGCAAGAATGGAATTAGGTTACTTACAAAAAACTGGGAACAGTTTATATTTTCACGAGCCGTCATTGAAACAAAAAACATTTCGCAAGAAAAATTATATGAACTCTATGTAAAGGGAGTGGAACAATTTCTAAGTGTTTCGAACCAGTAGCATCGCCAATTGGTGCAAATGCTACGTTTGATTGTCGTGGGCTATCCGAAATTTACTGAACAATAACGAGGCATCGGCAGAATGCAGAAAACTTGGAATCCACAGACGCATGATTGGAGCATTAGCGAGGGAGGGACACAAGTCTTCCTGTCCCCGGTATCAGCTGTGCTTGAACTGATGCACCGCCGAGGTTGATTTCAAACGCCACATTTGACGGAAATCAATCATTTTCTTTATCTCTCTCATTGATACGAATAATATCGTCAGCGACCGACGTTTCCACAACTCGGGGCATCGACGGTTTAAGGTCTTTGCCACATCCTTCTGAGGAGGGCGGTGCAAAGTTTACCGTTACGCGCGGCAAATCTCTCGCATCAATAATTAATGCTGGCTTCTGGTATCTCATAGGTTGTAGTAGTTTGCAAGGGTAATGTCCCTAAAAATTGGTTGCATCAGCAAAACAGAGAACCATTTTTTTGGAAAGCGGACACATCTCGACAGGATTATAGCAAAAGTGTGGGCACTGGGCAAGAGGAAAACGCTCCCAAGTTAGCCTGTGGGCGCGTTCAAATTTGTGGGCAAGCGGTTCAATGTATCAATGAAATACTGACCATCGGTGATGGGTTCATTATTTCCGATGGAGTTACGATTGAGGACATAAGCGTAATACTCCAAGTCATTACTGATCACTTCTTTGACACTGCTCTTGAATGACCGTCCAACGATGCTGCTTCCGGCGAAGAGGTCGCAGAAAATCATTTGAGATAAATCGTTGCCCACAACGCTCTTGATGGTTTTTTCCAGAAATGGAATGAGTTTTTTCTTGGAGCCGAGATACTTCAATGTTTGCAATGCGGTCAGGACATCTTTTACTTTGATTGTATCCGGGGCAATTTGCCGCCTTGACCAATTTATGACGGATTGGATGCCGCCGTTGATACAAGACGATACAAAAAGCCCGTGTTTTTTAAGAAAAATGAGCGAAAAATGTTTTTTAGGACTTGCATTTGAAAAGATTAGTGGTAAAATCAAGGC
>JGI24695J34938_10003621_pt1 | contig 10613 bp, 8 predicted proteins | sample TergutCo191P3_FD_34938 | JGI IMG/M metagenome (IMG submission 34938) | reverse complement strand
CGCCTCTTTAAACTTTCTGTGATTGAGGTTAGCATACCTTTTGTAAAAGTTTCGTAGAAACTTTCGGCTAGAATTCTTACTTTTGAGGCACACTTTTTTTGACTAGTTTTTCTTTTGAGGCATCACGTATTATTTAACTGAATAAAAATCATTAATATTTGGCATTTCTCTTGAATAATATATTTGCCTTCTAAGTATTTTATCCTTATACGGATTCTCCATAATTATCGGCGTATTTAATCTGTTCAGAACATTGTAAAAGAAATCCATTGTAAGAGAATTGTCATCATGAATTAAGTATCCGTGGTTTACAAGCAGTTCCCGAGAATATGAGTTAAGCGGGTATATTTTTGTGTTCGCGAAATTTCTGTCGTAATGTGTTATAACGGGCATAAACGCGTAATCGGTTATTGAAAGATCAAGAACAGGGTTTCCTTCAATATCGTCCTCAGCTGATACCGTTTTTTTAAAATTGACAAATGATATTACGCCGATTATTCTTTCTCTTTCCCTCTGCTGTGATGCGAAATTTCCAAGGGAATAAAACACAAGCGTTTCTTTCCCGTCAGGCCGCCGGAGTTTTTCAGATCTCTGAAGCACATGCGGATGATGTCCAAGCACAAGATCGACATTCTGCTCCGCTAAAAAATTAGCGAGGCTGATTTGCTCCCTGTCAGGCTGAAGAAGGTACTCGGCTCCCCAGTGCATCGATACGATTAAAAAATCACATAACGGTCTTAAATCGCGAATCTCCTGCGCCATTTTATCCCTGTTAATCATAGAAACCAAATTCGGCTCGTCGCGCGGAAGAGGAATGCCGTTAAGGCTGAATGTATAGGATAAAAACCCAAGCGATATATTGTTTTTTGTTATTATACGCGCGCTTTCTCCTTCTTTGCGGGCGCCTATTACGGTAAGTTCTTTAATCGTATCAAGAAAATCAAGGGTTGAATGAAGGCCGTTTCTTCCCATGTCCATAGCGTGGTTATTTGCGAGATTCATAATATCAAAGCCAGCGTCAACAAGATTGTACGCGAGCCGCTGCGGCGTGTTGAATAACGGGTACCCGGAGTAGCCGAATCCTGAGCCTGCCATTACAGTTTCCTGATTTATAAAAGCAAGGTCAGCGTTTTTAATTATATCTTTTACCTCTGTGTAAACATGAGCAAAATCATACGCGCCGTTTCTGTATGAGTTGCGTATAAGCGAATCATGATAAAGATTATCTCCTACCGCCGCTAATGAAAGAGTGTATTCGCGCCATGGATCGCCCTTGCCAATAATCATTATATTTTCTACGCGCGCTGATTCCGAAATATCGCTTAACGTATTATCAAAGCTCTGCTGATTACCGGCGGTACACGATAAAATTGATAAAAAAATTATTACGTAATACGCGGCTGTGATTTTATTTTTCATAAACGCCTCCAATTACCCTTTCTGATGATGATAAATCGTTATATGTTTTTATGCTCTTAAATCCTTTATTTTCAAGAAGGATTTTTATGCTGTCCATTTGGCGGGGATCCGCTTCCATTAATAATACGCCAGAATTTTCAAGATATTCAGGCGCATTGTCTATTATTCTATTAATTATCTCAATGCCTGACGCGCCGCCGTCCAAAGCGATACGAGGTTCATTTCGCGCTTCCGCGGAAAGCGTTTCTATCTCATTTGATGGTATATATGGAGGATTTGATACAATCAGGTTGAATTTTTTATTTGGCGCTTCAAGCTCTGAGTTGGGAGTTAATGAACCAAAAACAGGAGAGCTAAGAGCGTCAAATAAGTCGCCATGATATAAAAACATTTTATTTTCACCTAACAAACGGGCGGCGTTTTCTTTGGCGACTTCCAGGGCTTCAGAGCTGATATCAGCCGCGTGTATTTCTATTTCTGGTTTTTCATGCTTTAACGCGACAGCGATCGCTCCGCTTCCCGCGCATAAATCCAAAACTTTTGCCCCGCGCTTCGCGTTTGCCGATCGCGATTCTATTTTATCTGTCCCGGATGATGCAAGAGATCGCTCCCCCAGCATAATAAGCGCTTGTTCTACAAGCGTTTCAGTATCCGGCCTTGGAACCAGCACAGAATGATTTACTTTAAAATCAAGCCCGAAAAATTCTTTTTTGCCTGTAAGGTACGCGGCGCATTCGCCAAAGCATCTCCTTTCTATAAGGGCGCAGTATTCTTCGCAGGCTGTTTCGCTTAACGTTTCAGAAGACGAAGCCAATAGTTCGGATCGGCTTTTATTTAAAACATGAGAAAGAAGAAGCGAAGCGTCAAGCCCCGGCGTTTTTATTTCCGCGAATTTTAAATCGGCAGTTCCCTGCGATAGCGCTTCACGTATAATCATCAGGATTTGTCCGCGTTAAATTCAGTTTCGCTGGAACTTGAGGCGAGAAGCTCTTCTTTGGCTGAAAGTTTTAACGCGTCAAACAATTCCTGAGTGTCTCCCTGTATGACAAGATCGAGTTTATAAAGGGTAAGATTTATCCTGTGATCGGTAAGGCGGTTCTGCGGAAAATTGTATGTTCTTATCCGCTGAGAGCGATCCCCCGATCCAACCTGATTCTTCCTTGCCTGCGCTCTCTGCGCCGCCGCTTTTGATTCTTCCAGTTCGTAAATACGAGCCCTTAAAATGCGCATTGCTTTCGCTTTGTTTTTTATCTGACTTTTTTCATCCTGACAGTGAACAGTGCATCCTGAAGGAATATGCGTTATGCGAACAGCGGAATCCGTTGTGTTAACGCACTGACCGCCGGGTCCTCCCGCGCGCATTACATCAATCCTGAGGTCTTCCTGTTTAATGTCAATTTCCGTTTCATCCGCTTCCGGCAGGACAGCCACGGTTACAGCCGATGTGTGAATTCTTCCCGATGACTCAGTCGCGGGAACGCGCTGAACTCTGTGAACGCCTGATTCGTAGCGCATGTTTTCGTACACATTGTTTCCGCTGATAGAAAAAACTATTTCTTTTATTCCGCCAAGCTCTGTTTCATTTGAGTTCATTGTCTCAAACTTCCAGTTTTTATTTTCTGCGAATCGCGAGTACATTCTGTAAAGATCAGAAGCGAATAACGCGGCTTCCTCTCCGCCTGTTCCGGCTCTTATTTCCATGATAATATTTTTTTCGTCCAGAGGATCCCTTGGAATTAAAAGCATTTTAAGTTTTTCATTTTCGGCTATAAGTTTTGCTTCCAAGTCTTTTAGCTCTTCCTTAGCGAGTTCCCTGATTTCCGGGTCTTTTTCTTCAAAGCTTAAATTTTTAGTCTCTTCCGCCTGTTTTTCCAGCTCTTCAATTATCCCGTGGAGCCTCGCGGCTTCGCTTAAACGCGAATACTCTTTCATAACAGCGCGATAACGGTTTTGATCTTTCACAAGCGACGGATCTTCTATAAGCCGCGCCAGTTCGCCGTGTCTTTTAAGCGCGGACGCTAATCTTTCATTCATAATTGATAATACCAAAATTTATAATTATTTTCAAGCAACGCGTTTTATATTAAGATCAGCCGCGCGCTGATAATATAAATGATATTAATTCGCTTATATCCTTAAAATCCCGGGCAAGTTCATGAATAAACATCAGAGCGTACTGTTGTATGCTACTAAAATATTTATCGATAAATAAGCAGACATTTTTTCCTACATAGCGGTGATGCCAGCTTTCATACGCGTATCCTGTTATTTCCTCGAATCCCTCAGGGTATGACAGTGACCAGCCAAAACGCGAGGCGTTCTGTGAAAGCCAAATGCCTTCCGGGGTAAGAGCTAACTCATTATCTAGCATGTTTAGATCAACAGTCATTCCAAGCTGATGCTGACTGTGACCGGGGCGCGCGGAAATTCTGTCGGCTTCCTCCTGTCCTTCCTGTGATACCCAATAAACGTAAGTTCTTCCCTGATGATCGTATGATCTGTAAGCTGAAATTACAAACAATGTGTGTCCCTCATCCGCGGCCGCGGATATCATTTCATTAACCGCGTCGTAAGCCTCTCTTGTAAGCATCAGGTTTGTTATTATTTCATTGCCGCTGGTTATATCCACAAGATCATTAGGTTCAAATACCGGTCCCAGTGAATTGTTTTTATCTACAAGAATCCGATGGACTTGCTCTCCTTCAAGAATTAAAAGTAAATTATCTAAAAATTCCCTGTTTTCCCTTAAATCATTGTATATATTCTCCTGCAAGCGCGGCGGCAGATTAATTTTATTAAAAATATTTGTTATACGAATATTTAAAGCGTTTAACGCCTGTTGTTTTGGATCCAGTTCGACCGGCTCTAAAAGCGTATCGGATGAGATGTTTTGATTCCCGCAGCGTATTATAATTAGTGATAAAAAAAGCGTAAAAAGACACATTGCCGCAATCTGACAGCTTGGCTTTTGGAGCATTACTTTTTGCATGTTATCTCCTTTTTTTTTCCTTATAATATTATATCAAGTAATGCCAAATATGGTAGAGTCATTTTTTATTTTATGTTATAATATTTTCGGGATGGGGGGCCTTTTTAAAATTTCTGTAAATTTTAATAATTTGAAGAATTTGGTAAACCTCGAAAAAATTATTAAATCAGTTAAGAGTTGGTTTATCAGCCTCTCAGGCGATCAGAAAAAAAAGCTTATCCTTGCCTGCACAGCCGCTTTCGCGTTTATTCTTACAATCGCCGTTGTTATTTCAATCAGCGCTACAAATAATAATGATACCCAGGCGCAGCCGGAAAGGCTAACGGTAATATTTCCGATTCCCGTAGACGAAATATTTTTGCCTGATGAGCCGGATTTTTTACCGGATGTTCTGCTTGAACGGGAGAGGCGGCTATACTGGAGCGAACAGGACGCGTCTGAGTACTGGCAGGATCCTCTGCGTTCCGGCGAGGAAACATGGCGCGTAATGATTGAAACTTCAATTGATGATTTATTGGAGCGTGTTCAATGAAAAATTTAACATTAATCTTTTTAACTATGTTTTTATTTTTTACATTTTCATGCGCCTCGACAGATACCGGGGAGAATGACGATTTATTAGCTGAAAATGACGGGCTAAGGCAGGAAAAACTTGAGCTTGAAAATGAAAACAGCGAATTGTTAAATGAAATTACCCAGTTTTTAAATAATAACGAAGAATTAAAATCAGAAATTAATGACCTGCTCTCTGAAAACACGCGGCTTTCGTTTGAAAATGAAGAGCTCAAGACAGACAATACAACGCTTAATGACGGAATAGACGAACTATTAAACATTGTTGATGAATATTTGGCGCATAACAATGAACTGCGGGACGCTAACGCTCAGGTGGTTTCAGATAACGAACATTTAAGAGGAAGTATTACGGATTTAAACCGGGGCATTGAATCATTGATAGACGAGATTGTTCAATTAATTGATTCAAATGATCTATTAATTAACAGAGTAAATGATTTGTTAGCTGATAATAATCAATTAAGAAATAATGTCAGCGAATTATTAAGCCTTAATCAGAACACGCGGAATGAAAACGATCAATTAGCGGCAAGAATACAAGCGCTTGTAAATGAAAATACTGAACTCGCGAGAAGCAATAATGATTTAGGAAGCAGGCTTGATGAATTAAGGAACTGGTTTACAAACATGCCTCCTTCCAGTCCTGCGGATCAGGCAGCCGCGGCAGTTGAAACACCGACGGCTCAGGAAGCGCCGGCTTCGCTTGTCATTGCTGAGCAGCAGATAACGCGGGCGTTACCCGATGAGTCAGCCGCCGCGCCTGAAAAAGATGAGCCCGCGAATGAGATATCGCCATTTTTCGCTCCGGTACCCGCAGTGAGACTTGATTCGCTTACGCAGATGGGAATGACTCCGCTTGATACGCAGATACAATTTTCTCGGATCGTACGCGCTACAACGGGACAGATATTGGAAATTCCTTTCCGCGGAAGCGGCTGGGTATACCTTGGTGAAATCGCTTCCCGCCGCGGAATCGTTTATGACTCAAGACGAAATGACGCTGACGGTCAGAGTTTCATTTTTTCCCTGAATGAGCCAGGAACCTATATATTAAGATTTTACCGTCAGGATTTTATCAGGGATTTTATTTTAAACGATCATGTTCAGGTTATTGTGGGAGAAGCGCAGGCCGCCGCCGCGGGATGGTTTAATCCTTCTCTTGATCGCGCGAGAGTAGTCGCGCAGCCAAGGTGGCCTTCCGCCATTGAGGAAGCACAGATAATCAGCGGGACGCGTTCTCCTTCTGAGCCTGTTGTGACCAGTTCCGCCGCGCAGACTACATCTCAGACAACAACTCCTTCACAACCATTAAACGCGCAGCAAGCGGCGGCGCAGCAACAAACGGCGCAAACTCAACAAACTACTCCAACACAGCAGCAAGCAGCGTCGCAAACAGCGGCGTCAATTTTTAGCGCTGATTCATATCCTGGCGCCACTAATGTGTATAATCCACAGCTTAATAATTTAAACAATGTCCTGGATTCGCAGAATCCAGATTCACAAAATCCTGATTCTCAGATTCAGGATTTATTAACGCAGCCGCCTGAATACGCTCAGCGGGTTTCACCTAACGAGCTGATCCAAAGGGCGCGCGATTCGTTTGACAATGGCAATATCGCGGCGGCTATTCCGCTGCTCAATCAATATTTGGATTATTATCCCGGCGGTACCGATGAGTCGCTTTGGCTGCTTGGTCAGCTATATGAAGCGAACAGTCCCGAAAGGAATATTCTTTTATCGCTTGATTATTACCGGCGCCTGACAAATGATTATCCGCAAAGCAGCCGTTACGAAGACGCGCGCAGGCGCGTAGCGTATCTTGAAAGGTTTTACATAACGATTCAATAGTGAAAAAATTAAATTCTTAGTTTCTGGCCGTCTTTATATGATGCCGCGCGAAGCTGCCTGACGTTTTTGTCTGTAAGATAATCGTCAAACTGCGTCATGCGGTCGATAAACCGGCTGCCTTCGTTTTCCTGCGGGAGTATCTCGATGATACGGTTCGCGACAGACGCGATAAATTCATGATCGTGGGAGTTAAATAAAATCACACCGGGGAAGGCTGTAAGGCCTTCGTTTAACGCTGTGATCGCTTCAAGGTCCAGGTGATTGGTCGGCTCATCAAGAATTAAAACATTCGCGCCTGAGAGCATCATCCTGGAAAGCATACAGCGGACTTTTTCGCCGCCTGAAAGCACGCGGACAGGTTTTAGCGCTTCTTCGCCAGAAAAGAGCATCCTGCCCAAAAAGCTGCGTATGTAAGTTTCGTCCTGATCCTGCGAATACTGGCGAAGCCAGTCTGTTATCGATAAATCGCTGTCGAAAAAACCGGAATTTTCTTTTGGAAAATATGAAAAAGAAGTTGTCTGCCCCCAGTTGTATTCGCCTGAATCCGCTTTTTTCACGCCGGTTATTATGTCGAATAACGCGGTTTTGGACGAATGTTCAAGCCCTACAAACGCGATTTTTTCTCCTTTGCTTACAGTTAAAGTAAAATCTTTTAATAACGCGCTGCCTTCAAATGAGCAGCATAAATCCTCCGCGTGAAGAACATTATTTCCTATTTCGCGATCTGGTTTAAAGCCGACATATGGAAACTTGCGGCTTGTAACAGGAACATTATCAAGATCGAGTTTTTCCAGGACTTTTTTTCGGCTTGTAGCCTGACGGCTCTTGCTCGCGTTAGACGCGAATCTTTGTATAAATTCTTTTAACTCTCGGGCTTTTTCTTCGCGTTTTTTTAATTGATCGCGCGCCTGACGCTGCAAAATCTGGCTCATCTGGTACCAGAAATCATAGTTGCCTGAGTATGGGGTGATTCGCCCATAATCGATGTCGCAGATATTTGTGCAGACAGAATTTAAAAAATGGCGGTCATGCGAAACTACAATAACTGTATTCGGAAAATCAATTAAAAAATCCTCAAGCCAAGAAATTGATTCAAGATCAAGGCCGTTTGTCGGCTCGTCCAAAAGCAGAATGTCAGGGCTGCCAAAAAGCGCCTGCGCTAAAAGCGCCCGCACTTTTTTTGATTCATCAAGTTCCGCCATTAATTTTTCATGGTCTTCTTCGTCAAGCCCGAGCCCCGAAAGCAGCTGACCCGCCTGCGCCTGCGCTTCCCATCCGCCGAGATCGGCAAAGTCCCCCTCAAGCTCCGCCGCGCGAAGACCGTCATCTTCTGTGAAATCTTCCTTCGCGTAAATCGCTTCACGTTCTTTCTGCACAGCGTAAAGTTTCGGATAACCCATCACAACCGTTTCCAGTACAGGATAATTTTCGAACGCGAAGTGGTCTTGTTTTAAAACGGCGATTCGCTGGTTTTTTAACGCGGATATTTCTCCCTTATCATGTTCGATCTCGCCTGATAATATTTTTAAGAACGTGGATTTTCCGGATCCGTTCGCGCCGATTATCCCGTAACAGTTTCCGGGAGTAAATTTTAAATTTACATCTTTAAACAGGGCTCTCTCTCCGAAACTTAAGCTCAAATCCGTAACAGTAATCATTTATTTTTTCCTGAATAAATTTTTTAATTTTTCTATCAAGCTGATTTTTTTTTGTTTTGCCCGCGGCGTTATTTCATTCGCGTCATGCTGATTAATATCTTTGGTTATTTCCGTGTTTTTATTTTCCGCGGGAAGATTAGCCGGCTGCTCAGACGCCGCGTTCTGGGGATTTCGCTGTAAGTACTTTTTCTTATAAAACGCCATTCTGTCTTCCATAGACATCGCGGATAAATCTTTTTCAGGAATATTTTCCGCGGAACGCGATGGTGGAGAAGATTTTATCATATTGTTTTTTTTCGCTGATCCCGATCTTGGCTCTCTTATAACTTTTTCTTTTATCTTCTTCACGTCCTCCGCGCTTCTTCGCGTAAAATTATTTTGATTATTTTCTTTCTTTTTATCCGCGCCTTTGCGAGGGATGTTTCTATTAGAATTTTTTTCATCAAACACGTCAGTCTTAATATAAAGACCCGCGCTTTTATCTTCGGCGTAATAATCATCAGGCGCGACTTCTGACGGGATTTTCTGCCCGATGTATCTTTCGATCGCGGGAAGCTCATAAACATCCTGTTCGCTAGCGAGAGATATCGCCTTTCCGGTTTTTCCCGCGCGGGCTGTTCTGCCGATACGATGGACATAATTTTCCGCTTCGTTGGGTATGTCGTAATTTATAACCATAGCAAGATTCTCAATATCAAGACCCCGCGCGGCGACATCGGTCGCGATAAGCGTTTTTATGTTCCCCGCTTTTAAATCATTTATCACTTTCAGCCGTTTCACCTGAGGAAGATCGCCGATGATAAACTCGCACTTAATTCCGTTCATCCTGAGGCGTTTAGCGGTAATCTCTGTCTGCTTTTTTGTGTTGCAAAAAATAATCGCGCTTCGCGGCTGTTCTTTTTTTAAAATGCCAAGAAGCAGAGTCGTCTTATCCCCGGAAGGAACATGGTAAAGGATTTGCGTTATTTCCTCGACTGTAACTGTTTCCGGTTTTATCTCAATTTCGTATGGAGCCTGTCCGTCTTTAGGATCAATACCGCTATTTTCCGTCAAGAAGCCTTTGGTATATTCCCACGCGAGATTTTTTACCCACGCGTTTAATGTCGCGCTAAAAAGCATCGTCTGTCTTCGATCCGCGGAAGGCACAACTTTGATAAGCTTTCGCAGGTCAGGGTAAAACCCCATGTCAAACATTCTGTCGGCTTCATCAAGAACTAAAAATGATATTTCCATCAAATTCATTTTTCCTGATTTGTTTAAATCAAGCACGCGCCCCGGAGTCCCGACAAGTATTCGTGCGTTATCGCGGAGCAGTTTTTCCTGTTGCGCGTAACCTACGCCGCCGTAAAAACTCCCGATTTTAAATGGAAGATACTTGCCAAGCATAGAGGCTTCTTCTTCTATTTGGACAGCGAGCTCTCTTGTCGGAGCCATTATCAGCGCTTTTCGCTTAAATAAACTGTCATCAGTCAGCATTCTGTTAAAAATTACAGTTAAAAATGCGGCAGTCTTCCCTGTTCCTGTCTGGGACTGAACATACAAATCGCGCCCGTTCATGGCGTTTTTTAAAACCTGTTCCTGAACAGGCATGCAGTCTACGTACCCTGAATCATCGATTCCTTTTTGTAAATACGGATGCAGGTTAAATTCAGTAAATTTCATATCAATATATGCGGTAAGTATATAACAGAAGACAGGGATTAGGGAATAGCGCGCATTGCCTCATAAATAATCTAGCCGAAAAGGGTGTGTGCCTCAAAAGTAAAAATCTAGCCCAAATTAAAATAGTTCTTGCCGTGAATGGAGGAACAAATGGGGTTAGACATGAAAACCAAAAAAAAGATTTGCAAGGAAATCTACAAACGTTATCAAAGAGCAGGAAAAAAAGTCAAGGCAAAAATACTTGATGAGTATTCAAGAACGCTAAATTACAACAGAGATTATTTAGCGCGTGTTTTATCAACCTGGGGAAAAACAAGGTATTCTGTTTTAGACGGTAAAACAGTCAAATACATCGCGAAAGAGCCTGTAAAGAGCCGCGAGAAAGCTCAGGGAGGCGGAAAAACAGGGAGACCGGAAAAATACGATGAAACCTTTTTAGAGGTTCTTAAAAACATCTGGGA